>OKWJ01000120.1_pt1 | contig 120868 bp, 123 predicted proteins | sample 1607121 | NCBI WGS metagenome assembly OKWJ01 (sample SAMN04414080, study PRJEB24778) | human gut metagenome | material: faecal | host: Homo sapiens | reverse complement strand
GTCGCTCCGTAAATCCATCCGTCGGAGTCTTTGTTTTCAGGTAATCAAGAAGATGCACAAGCTCCTCCGGTACATCTTCTCGGCTTCCGTTTATGTTAATAAAAATCGTTTTCCTTTTATCCTGCAAATAAATCTCTGTATCCTCACGGCAAATCGATTCAAATGTATATACACTCCGATTTTTTGCAAACAAGTCAAAATTACATACAAAAATGACAATCGAATGTTTTAGGTTTCCATACTTCTCTCCTGCGGCAATCTGATAACTGTCCATCTCGCTGTGGTAATACCGACTCCGCAGTGGCAGTTCTCTCATCTTCGTCGTCTGCATCTCAATGTCATAGGCGTTTCCTTTTTTGTCCTTAGCATAAACATCAAGGCGGACGCCTTTCGCGTGAAAATTCGATTTCATGCTCACCTGGGTTCCCACAACGACAATTTCCTCAATCTCAATCCCAAGGATTCTCTGTAAAAATTCCCTGCAATCCTCAGAATTGCTTAAAACGGTGCAAAACATTACATCATCGGTAATACCGATTTTGTCAAAATCAATGTGTCTTCTCATGTAACATACCTCCCTCTCAGGGAGATGTCCCATATGCTAACCTCCCTGCTTTTCAATTTGTTTTTTGTGATTTCGCAGTGAAGTTTTTTCTCGATACTCTATACTATTTGACTTTTTCTGATAATGTTTGGACTTTCTGCTTGTGCATATCTTAACACAGCTTAGTGGGGATTGCAAGAGGTAATATAAGAAATTACACCGTTCACAAAGCAGCGACGCTTTCTTTAATAATTCTATATTCAACTGTCATTACAACACTGCTATAATCACTCCATTCTATCATTTTTTAATGCGATTTTTGCTTTATGATTTGCTCGCTTTGAAAAAGCAATTGGAAATATTGATTTTAAAAAAATACCCGCTTTACTTTTTAATGATAATAATGGATGCTTCAAAACCAATGGCATATACTTCTTCAATTCTCTTTTTGCTTTATTAAATTCTATTTTATACTCACTAACAGCACTCGAATTATATATATAATCAACCACATTAAAATAATTAGTCCATATATGCCAATTCAATGCATTGTTAATAGCAGTTCCGTGGACAACTAATTTATCTCGAATATACAGAATGTTTTTAAGAGCATTTATTCCATTTTTAACCTCTTTAACAGTACATCCGCTATTAGGATTGTTTAATCTATAGTTATAGACCTTTTTATGGCCTACTGCAATCTTATTTGAATATTGTGCATTCATCACAGAAAAATATAATCCTTCTCCAAACCATGGCACAGAAAAAGATATATTATTTTTTCTAACAACCTCCATACTATAAATTTTATTCCATGGTCCTACCGGTATAACAAAAGTATTGATAATACTTGCAACACCCTTCTCTTTATCTAATATACTAATCACATCCTTTCCATTTTGTTTCCTATCCCTCGTTGTAAAAATAGAATCTGTTGTTGACATTTCACAACCATTTTCCTCTGCAATAGTAACAAGATATTGAACACACTCTGGTTCCATCCAGTCATCTCCATCTGCAAACATCAAATAATAACCGGTAGCTACTTCAATCCCTTTATTACGTGCATCACAGCATCCACCATTTGTTTTATGTATAACAATAATTCTATTATCTTTTTTCTTATAAGCATCAGCAATTTCGCCACTCTTATCAGGAGAACCGTCATCAACAAGAATAATCTCTAAATTAGTATATGTTTGTTCAATAATTGAATCTAGCAATTTGGGCAAAAACTTTTCCGACTTATATAACGGAACAACAATTGATACTTTTCTCATAATAAACAATCACCTTTCTATTAAAATAAATTTCATCCTCATAATAATTTCCTGTTTTTTATTTTGTGAAATATATTCTTCAACATCAATAGCCAATTTTTATAAAACAAAACACAATCAAAAAGAAGTACAGCTATTTGTAATAGTATACCCACACTGTTATCAATAAACATTAATACCGCTGAAAGAAGCAGAAAAACAGTTTCTAAAATAAATTCTTTATTAAACACATTATAGTGAATATATTTTCTTGTATGAAAAAATCGAAACACAAACACCGCAATGTAACTAATACATGTTGCCAATGATGCACCATATACTCCTATTAATGGAATCATGCAAAAATTCAAAATAATATTTAATATCGCCCCAAACATACCAGAAAATAAATATCCAAAACTATCTTTATGAACTGTATAACTTGTTGCCATAAAAGTTCCAATTGTTAAATATACACATCCAACAACAAGAAAAGGAGTATATTTCCATGCTTCGTAATAATCTGACGCTACATAAATTCTAAAAAAAGGTTTAGTTATCAAAAGCAAAAAAAGTCCCATTATAACAACAGTTGAAATCAGGTTTTCAAGTACTCTGTTACTATAATCATCTTCATCTGATGTTCCTTCTTCTCTAATTGCAGAATAACTCCATGCTTGATTAAAAATATTTGTAAGTGTTGATACAAGTGTCGGAATTTTATAAGAAATTGCATATATCCCATTAGCTGCTGCTCCAACCATATATGTAACCATCATTCTATCAGATGAATTCATAATCCACCACATAAATGTATTAGGTATAAGAACAACTGAATATCGAATCATGTTTTTTAGAGTTTTTTTCTCAATTCCCCTTAATCTAAATGACCTATATCCTTTTCCCATAATAACAGCAATAATTGCAACAATAAAATTAGCAACAATATAAGCCAATAAAAAACCATCCGTCTTCATCTTAAGTCCAAGCAAAAACACAATATTCAAAACAGCAATTAGAAAAGTCTGCAAAATATTACATATTGAATATTGTACTAGAAGTTCTTTCCCTCGCAAGTCACATAAAAACAACTGATTAAATGCCAGTGAAATAACATAGAAATAAACATAAAATGAATATTCCTGAATTCCTTCTATATTATTGCATATTGGTATAAGTATAGTTCCTGCAAAAACAGAAAAAAAGAATATAAAAAAGCCACATTGCGTATTTTTATCCTTTTCAGCATTCTTGTCAAGACCAAACCTCATAACCGCTTCAGCAATATTTAATGTTATTATCGGTCCAGTAACCATGCTTATTGTAGATATTAAATCTGCAGCACCATATTCTTTTGTGGATAATGCATTTGTGTAAAGTGGGATAAGAAAAAAGGATATCATTTTTGATCCTATATTTCCCAATGCAAAAACTATAGTATTCATTAATAAATATCGGTTTCGATTTTCATTTGTCATTTTTTAAATATTCCTTTAAAAATCTAATACTTTTTTGGGTTTCCCTCTCTATTATTTGATTTGTCATGTTATATGAAATCTCAACGCCAAATAATGTTTCTATATCTTCTAAATCATTCACAATACGCTCAGTTTGTCCAAGCGTTGACAACATATCCATTATTTTATTTCTGTTTGAATTTCGAATAATTGTGCAAAACTTAGCTTTGGTTTTAATAGAAAAAATAGTACCATGAAAAGTGTCTGTAATAATATAATCCGCTTTTTCAAAATAATCAAAAACATTTATTGGATTGCAAACAATATTATAATCCGCTATGGCGGAATAATAACATACACTTACTATCTTTTTATTATGACGACTCGCAAATTTCTTTATATATTTTTCTTCTAAATGGCTTAACCTTCCTGTGTAAACGTAAATAATAATATAATTCTCGACGTTTATATTACATGACTTATGTTCTTGTCTAAAATCATAAACGAGCACTGGATCCAAATGCTTGTAAATATTCTTTATTCCCATCTTCTCAACTATAAATTTAGAGTTATTATCTCTAACGGAAACAGCCTCAAATTTCTTCATCATTTTTTTTATTTCAAAAAATATATTTTCTTCTGTTAAATTTTCAAGTGTAGTATGTCCAAATGACCCAGCATAAGAAAGAACTTTACAATTCTCATAACCATACCCAAATAAATTTCTTGAATACCCTACAGGATACCCCTGCATACAATTAAAAACTTCATCACTACCAATAACTAAACTTTCTATATCTTTCCCATAGTTTTGTCCATTAACTCCCATTGTTCTTAAATCAAATTCATATTGCCTATTAACTTTTTGCAAAAAACGCTTCTTTCTTACATAGTTTATCACCGTTCTATTATCTTTTATTCTATTCCAAAAACTTTTTTTTTGATCTTTTTCTAAACTCCCCTCATATTTGTAATCAACCAACTCAACATGAGAATTAATATTGTTTTCAATAATTCTTTTTAACCCATATGCCTGCAAAAATGAGCCATAATTCACAATACGATGCATAGTCATTATTCCAATATTAATCATTTTAATTTTTTCCTTTCATCTTAAACAGTTTCATCATCTAAAAATTTTCCATATAAACGTTCTATCATATACTCCCATGTCAATTTCTCGTTAACATACTTATATCCATTTTCACCGTAACGTCTTCTGAGTTTAGGTTTTAATATCAATTCTTTTAATTTGTTTGCCATATCTTTTTGAATTTCTCTCTTGCTTTGATTTGTATCCACAAACAAACCGCAATTATATTTATTTAAAATTCGTGCGAATGACATATTCAATGCAACAATCGGCAATTTGTGTGCCATAGCTTCCACTAAAACACTTCCGCCACTTTCTCTCAATGATGGCATCACAAAAATGTCTGCATTACGATATATTGTAGTTATATTATCATATGGGACTGCGCCTTTAACAATTACCCTTTCCTGCAAGTTTTTTTCGATAATCTTTTTTACAATGTCATCTCTTTGCTCGCCATCTCCATACATTAACAATTCATAATCTACACTTTTATCTATCAATGTAAGAACATCTAACAAAAAAAATATTCCTTTCTTGTTAATCAATCTCCCAACATATAAAATAACAACCTTTTCGTCATTATTACGATGATTAATCTTCAAGTTAAGGAATTTATCATTTAAAGGCACATCAGGCAACACATATCCGTCATATAACACTCGCTTAGTTTCATGGTTACATACATAAATTTCATCATATTTTTCTATTTTATGCTTATAATAACTATTATTATACAATGCATTAATTTTTTCTCTAATCATTCCTTTACTGTCATCATATTCTTTCAGTGCTGGTGGTACAACTTGTCCGCCACCAACAGGTCCTAAAATTTTATATGCAGATTTTATATTACACCACTTCCCAATAAATCTATAATCAGATAACGAATATACATGAATAACATCTATTTTTATTTTCATATTCTTTATTGTCTTATACGCTTTATTCTGCCATATCTTATAAAACAAATGATTGTAATTCAAAAAATTATATTTGCTTAAGCCTTTAATTGGAACCAGTTTCACATGTTTTAATCCATATTTTATAATATCCTCCTGTTGTAACGTTAACGAAACTACATATATTTCATCTTGCATCTGAAGCTGTCTATCCAAATGTATAATCCACCCCCAAGACACCGCATATTCTCCTCCTTTGTAAGGCGAGCATGCATATGCTTGTATAAGATATGTCATATATATATTCTCCTTTCAACATTTCAGTATCGCTTTAATTATCATTCACATTTAAATTTGATTCACTCCTTGAAAAAGCAAATAATGCGAGTAATAATATAAACCTAACATCAAACGGAACCTCAACTATTGCAATTACAACAAAAGCAATGATTCCAGCATTAAGTTCCTTTAAATTAGCTTTATTGGAAACTGCTGCAAATAATACAGTAATTAAAAATGTAATTCCCCCAACGAACCCATACGTCAATATAATTTCTGACAAACCGTTTTGGGCGTTAAACCACCCATGGTATCCTAATTGCATCGACACATAACTGCCAAATCCTCCACCCCATAGCCCAGATTTGAAAAGTAATGGATACAACAATGCGTAAAGATACGTCCGCCCCGTCAAACTCATATCCTCATGCAAAACATTTATAATCAAATCATAAATAACTGGTTGTTTTAATATAACATCAATAAAGAAAACAATCATCATACTTGCAAGAATTAGCAAAACAAATATAAGTGGTTTTCTAATAATTGATGAAATTTTAGAAGGACAAATTAGCAACGCAACAAAAACTGTTATCCCAACAAGCCCTGTTGAAACTTGAACCAAGTTACATATAATTATACTTACTATAAACAAACATAGAAAAACATATTTTTTTCTCTTACATGAAATTACTCTATTTCCGTTCCATGCAAGCCAAAAAAATATAAGAAAAAATATAAGAACATAGGCAGTATTAAATTTCCCTTGAAGTATCAAATATTCATTTTCAATTCCAATATCCGCACTAACCTTTCCTAAAATCAATAGTATAGTTATCCATGCTACTATAACTATAAAATATAGTCTTGATATTTTATACAATTTCTCATATAAAGTCCGTGTTCCGAAAATCCGAATATATTTATGCAAAAAGCAAAAGACATCTATAATCAATATTCCATAGGAAATCCCCCTAAGAACATGAGTAATCTGTATTGTTTCTCTATTGACCATGCAAGAAATAATCATCGATATCGAAAATAATGTAACCGCCGGAAACCAAGGAATCCTAAATAATTCTCTAAATGAATATAACATTATGAAACAGGAAAACAACAATTGTAATATATATGTTATTTTATCCGGAATTATAATTGGAAATACACAAAACCACAACATAAATAAGAGAATATCCATCTTCCGTATTCTTTTCATATCAATCACCAAACAAACTATTTTTTATTTTTAACAAAATATATAAGCTTCTATATCTTCTGTTATATATTAGCCTAAGTACCAATTTTTCTTTTCTTGAAAAAAAATGCCAATAGCGACTATTTCTAACAAGACTGTATTTTTTTTTAAACAAATCATCTTCCCGCATTTTCTCTAATTCATTATTATCTACTCTTTTACAATATTTCAATTGAGTTGCCGCACCATATGCAGCAATCAACAGATTACATGCCAATTTGCAATTCAAATCATTTATACCTTCTTTTTGCAGCTCTTTTAATACATGTTCATTCACTGTCCTATAAGACCAATAATACCGTTTATTGTATGTATGCATCATCCCTCCTGTCACGCGATAATTATATAAACATTTGTCCAAATAATAAATCCGCTCAGATTTCTTAATAAGCGGTATTGTTTGTAATAAGTCCTCCCCAAAATTGCAAGCATAAAAATTAGTATAATCTGCTTCTGTATCTATAACAGATTTGCGAACTGCTTTTAAACACAACGAATTAATTGTGTATTCTAAAAGCAATTTATCATATATTTTTTCCTTACTATCAATAAATCCAGTTTCAAATACATTTTCAAAAAAAATCTCCTTATTTTCATGTTCGTATTTATAAGCATTATATATAATCATATCCGGTTTATTATTTTTAATCACATAATATAATTGTTGAAATGCATTGTCCTCAAAAAAATCGTCAGAATCACAAAAAATACAATACTCGCCCTTTGCATTTTGTATGGCGACTCTTCTAGCCGAAATCAGTCCTCTATTTTCCTTATGTATTACTCTAAACCTTGTGTTTTCTTTACAGTATTCATCACACATTTTACCACTATTATCTTTTGAACCATCATCAACAAGAATAACTTCATAGTCTTTAAATTCTTGTTGTTTTATACTTTCTAAACATTTCAATAAATATTTTTCAACATTATATATCGGAATCAAAACACTAAATAACATCTCTGTCCTCCATAATTTAAAGCCTATTTAATCTTACCTTTAACCAGTACGTCAAATTTAATCCCTTATTGCAAAAATCTATATAATTTCTATCAAGTAATTTCTTTTTATATTTTCTATTATGTCTATATTCGCACAACATAACTGCCAATTGTTTATAATCAGACACCATATATTTCCCGTATCCTCTCATTAATTCATGCATCTGCTCTTCAACATGATATTCATTTATATACTGTTTTACCTGTCTGAGGTATGCAGGAATACTCCTACCGAGCCCAACTGTATTACCTCCATGTTGACGATATTTCATATGTGTTTCCGGATCCACCACAACTTGCCCCCCCAAACAAAGACATACTTTTAAAACCCACGTATCATGCATCATCATATAGGTTGGTTCGAAATCCACAACTTTCTCTAAAAGTTTTCTATTAAAAACTCCTGTACATCCTGCAAAATCAGACAAAACAAATCTAGCAACAAAATTCCTATAATTATTAAGTTTATGTTCGGCAATTACATTCAAATTACTATCCGCTAATGTTTGTCCACAATAGTATAGAGCCGGAATATCCTGCGTTATTTTATCTAAATTCTCTATTGCAACAAACAACTTATTTTCGTCCCAAACATCATCTTGATCTGAAAATGCAATATAATCCCACTTCAATGTTACAGCTTTTTTCATCAGCTCAAAATATCCCTTTTGAACATCCAAATGTTCCCCTTCATACCACTTTATTTTTTCCCCCTTTTTATATTCTCCTAGAATTTTCTTTGTACCGTCCTTAGAACCATCATCTCTCACAAGTATATCAACTTGAACATTTTTCTGCTGCAAAATACTATCCAACTGTTCACTTAAAAACTTTTCACCATTGTATGTAGCCATTATTACAAGAACTTTTTTCATCTATTCATCCTCACTATAATTTTTCTACCAATTTTTCAAATTCTATATTGAATCTTGCATTATTACTACTCATTTCATGTCCCATTCTAGCAACATGCTGAGCATAATTTATTATAACATCCCCTAGCATTTCAATCTCCTCCACTGAAATAATAGTTCCCATTCTCTGAGCCACATTACGTACAAATTCTACCTGATGATCGTTCACATGCTCATCAAATTTCTTCTGCCGTGGTACAACAATTGGCGTCTTTCCAATCTGCAGAGGCATAATAAAACTTGCTGGACCACCGTGAGTAATTACAATACGAGCATCTGCTACATTTTTAACCATCTGTTGATATGAAATCAGTTTACTCCATTGACAATACTTTGGCTCATATGTACTAAACCCGGTTTGAATAAACACATCTTCCTGAATAATGCCATTTTTTTTTAATCCATCTATTTTCTGAATCAGCCTATTAAAAGGTTGCTCATGTGTTCCTACTGTTACAAAAATCATCTTTTCATTCCTTACTTAAAATATACTTCCAAGATTTATCGCCTTAGGATAAACTTTTTTCTGTTCCTCCCACTGCACCACAAACTTGTCCACAATTGGATAAACCATTTTACCCGTCATCGTTGGTTTATCAATACGATCAAACACCTCAATATAGACCAACTTTGCTCCTATCATTTTACCAATATAAAAAAACGGAACCGCAACTGCTGCACCAGAAGAAATAATCAAATCCGGTTTTTCTTTACGCAACACTTTCCACGCAATAGCTGTATTCTTAATTAATGCTTTAACACTTCTGTTTGTTGGGTAATAACATGGATACATTTTTTCACCTTCTAATAGGCTTTTTGCATCTTCCTTGTCAAAAGTAACCCAAAATCTATCTTTCGATTTCCAAAATGGTTTCAACATATATAAATGCGTAAGATGTCCTCCTGATGATCCAACCAAACACACCTTTATTTTTTTATCCATCCTTATGTCTCCATTCCAAAAAAACACCGTGCTTCGCCACCCTCTGCTCCCGCAGAAGTTGACTACACGGTGTGTTCCATCTGTCCTGCAACGCGGCAAAGCGACGATTACACTTCAGACTTGCTTAAAAACTTCAATTCCTCATAGCGAAAGACAACTGTGGCTGGTGTTCCGAGCACATCCACACTTGCTTTCACTGTTTTCTCTTTCTTGTGGTTTTCCAGAATGCGGCAGCGGCTCCCGGCAAATACTCCGGAGACAACAGAAGCATATTCGGAGTATTTCTGAATCACCTCAAGCCCAACTTCCACCTTCGTTTGGCGGCCAAAAAGATTTACCATTAGCTGTGCCGTGCGCCGGTGTCTGTCAATTCGGTAAATAGAGCCCTGATAATTTTTTAAGGCCCCTTCCGTAATACATATTTTGTCACCGATAAGATAACCAACTGATATTTGAACGATATAATGCTCGTCCATCATGGAAAGAAGGTAGGCTTTCTCCTCTTCCGTAATTGGTGCAATCTCATCTGCGTCGCGAAGCACCTTTTTAAAACCCGGCACTTTCGCCAAGTATTGGCAGAACAATTCGATGTCACTTGTATCAACAAAAATATAGCCGGGGAACAAGACCTTTTGCTCCTCGTGCCATCTTCCCTGATAGCGCTTTTTTCTGACGTACATCGGGACAAAAATTTTGTCGTAAGTTCTGCCATCTCTATTTAGAATCAGCTTTTTGAAAAGCTGCTCCTTTTCGTGCTCTTCCCCGGACATTACCTGAATCACATACCACATATTCTGCCGCACCACCTGCCCATAAATTTAAACTATCTTCTATCTTGCTCCCTGGCCTTTCACCACAGAGACAATCGTTTTCAACAGAATCTTGATATCGAGCCCGATACTCCATCTCGAGATATAATCTCTGTCAAGAGCAACAACCTCTTCAAAATCCATCACATCACTTCGCCCACTTACCTGCCACATTCCGGTTATTCCCGGACGAATTGACATGCGGCCTCTATGATGCGGTTCATATTTTTCCCACTCATCCAGAGTCGGGGGGCGAGTGCCCACTAAACTCATATCACCTTTCAGCACATTAAAAAACTGCGGAAATTCATCAAGGGATGTCTTTCTTATGAAATTACCAATTCCTTTTCCCGCGCCTTTTTCGCTGCCGATGATACGAGGATCATTTTCAATTTTAAACATGTATCCGTCTTCCACCTCATTCATCGCTAACAACTCTTGTTTGCGCTCTTCGGCATCCGGATACATACTGCGAAACTTATACATTTTAAAAAGTTTGCCATTTCTGCCAACACGCATCTGTGAAAAAAAGATTGGTCCCGGTGATTTAATCCATATAAATGGTGCCAAAATAACCGTAAAAATTCCGGTTAAAAGACAACCGAAAAAACCACCAACAATATCCATGAGGCGTTTGGCAAACGCTTCCCGAAGATTTAATATCGATGGTGTCATAGTCACCACAGTAAATTCACCAAATTTTTCCACAATCCGCTTCTGCATCGGAAAATCATACTGCGAACCAACACAAATATGAACAACGATACTCATATCTGCTATAGCATAAAGAATGTCACGATATTTGTCATCCATCTGAGGAATTGCAAAAAAGACCTCATCTACCCAGTCGCGGCAAATATACTCAACCGCACCGGACATACCGGCTACAACCGGAACTCCACCAATTCTGGCATCCTTTTTCGGCTCACAATCAAGGTAAATAATACCTGTAACAGTAAATTCTCCTACATTTTTATTCTGAATACGTTTCAAAACATTTTTTGCATGATCTCTTGTTGTCATCAGTACTAAAGACTTAGGCCCCTGCTTTTCGCGGCTGCTGTGACGTAAAAAGTATTTTCTGACACATCGCAGCATATACGCCAAAATCAGATAATACCCTGCCGTTCCTATCAGCACAAAACGGGAGAAGTTTGCCCCCTGCTGAATCAAAAACAGATAAAGCACAAGAAGCAGCATGACATATAATACGGTTTTTACCGTACTTTTAAATTCATTATAATAGCCACGCCACAATACATCTTTAAATATATTTAAACTAATAATGACAAAGATTTGCAGAAGCAACACCACTACCGCTGTATTACGATATAAAACAACAGCATACGGAATGCTCCAGCCATGTCGTATAAAACATGCAATATGAAACGCAATTTGAAAGCAGAGTAACTCTTGGAGCATAAAATCTAAATGCTTCAACCATCCCTGCATTCTTCTACGGTACATGCCCATCCTCCTATCACTTTTTAATTACAAGGTAATCCCGGCCAATTACAAAAGGCTTATGGAAGAGGAAAAATCCTCTCCCATAACGCTTTTTTTAGGCTTTTACCACTTTGCCCTTGAATCCGGCCTTTTTCAAAGCTTTCTTAAGTTTCTTGAACTCTTTCTTGGACATTTTTTTGTTAACTTTAATCGTTACTTTCTTTGTGTTAACACCCTTAAAAGCACCTTTCTTAACTGTGATTGACTTTTTGCCCTTAAGGACAATTGTCTTCACTTTCTTAGCACCTGTGAATGCACTCTTGTTGATTAATTTAATCGAAGCAGGAAGTGTAATCTTGGTTGCTTTTGTTGCTTTTGCAAACGCTTTAGCATTTACAGTTGTTACCTTGTATGTAACGCCATTTACCTTAACTGTAGCAGAAACAGTAACACTTTTGCTCTTAGTCGCTTTTACAGCTTTAACAGCAGCAGTACCGTTTTTGTTTACGTTTACTGTTGTACCATTAGAAGCCTTCACATTGCTCTTTGTTACAGGTGTAACAGAAGTTGTCGGGCTCTGTACAGCAGATGCAGATGCAGCGGAGCCTAATGTAAGAGCTGCTGCCATAGCGCATACAAGTACTTTTTTCATTGCCTTTACCATTTTTTCTATCCTCCTTTCCTAAAAGATTCTATGAGAACCGAAAAACCAAAATAAGCTTTTCGGATACTCGCTAATGATTTCCATAGTAGTAAGCATCATTATAATATTTGCCGCCATAATACTTACTTCCATAGCGTTTGGAATAATAACCGGATTTTGCCCCTTCCACACGGTTTAGGACAATTCCTAACAGCGGGCAGCCCGCTCTCTCTAACTGGCGAATCGAATTCTTCACCAAATGCTTTGATGTCGCACCCCCACGTACAACCAGGATGGCACCATCGCAGAGATTTCCAATTCTCTCACCATCAGAAACCAAACTAAGCGGCGGAGAATCAATAAACACATATCGGTATTTTTCTTCCATATAAGCTAACATTTCTTCAAAGCGATTACTCTCCAATAACATCGACGGGTTAATAACATTATCAATGTTTGGTAAAATATCTCCATTTTCCCATTGGGTATGGAAAATTGCCTCCTCAATCGGGTAATCACTTGAAAGATAATGGGACAAACCTTTTATCTCTTCCTTTTTTTCAGATACAATTTCGTATTTATCAGCCATAACCGACTTACGCATATCCGCATCTAAAAGAATGGACGGCGTGCCTGCTTCCGCAATCTGCTTCCAAAGCTGCATGGCAACAAAACTTTTACCCTCATTCGGCTCGCTACTGATAATCATTATTTTCTTGATTTTTGTTCCAAGAAAACTGATGTTAATCCGCAAACGGTTTACCGCCTCTTCCATCGCATACGGAAGGTCAGGCATATTGTTTATTTTGATTGATTTCATTTCTTTTTCTCCTTCCGTCTCTTTTTCTTATTTTTATGTATCTCTTTTTCGCGCTCATCCGAAATCGAAGCAACATCGCCCTCCGGGATGACCGTAAGCGGCATAATACCAAATTCTTTCTCAACATCCTCTGCAGATTTCATCGTATCATCCGTCATAAAGAAGAATGTCAATACAGCGAGTACAATCACCAAACCAACAATTGCACCAAGCATCGTATTTTTAAACAAACTTGGCGAACTCTTTTTTTTCGGCATAATAGCATTTTCTGCAATGTTTGGCTTCGACGTATCCATTAATTTAGGAAGTTCTGTAACAGCAAGTGTCGCCAAACGATTTACAATGCGTTTTGCCTCATCCGGCTTTTTACTCTCTGCCGAAATCGAAAGAATTCGTGTATCGGAAACCGTCGATATCGTCAGCATATTAAGCAGCTGCTCATAAGTATAGGGAAGTTTCTCTTTCTTTATCACTTCTTCCAAAATCGGACGAACACGAAGCAGCTCTTCATAATCCGAAGATAGGGAAGTTCCCAAATCCAAATCCGATAAGTTTACAATGGAATCACTCGAAGATGAAACCATATATAACTTTGCTGTTGCCGTATACTTTGGTGCAACCAGATAAATTGTCACCAGCGCCATCAGTATGGCACCAATTAAAAATCCTCCAATTACAAACACCAGTCTGCTTTTGTAGTAAAGTATAAGTTCAAATAAATCAATTTCCATTTCTTCTTCTTTCTTCTTTACCTGAACGATTTCTGTTTTTTCCTTTGTCTCCATTTCATTTCCTCTTCTTTAACCCATATATTTTTGTCATGACATCAATAATTGATTCTTTGTCAGGATAAAATTCAGCATGATCAATTCCATCCCCAAGGGCTTTCCCGATTTTACTCGTACCCTGTATTTCAAAAAATCCTTTTTGTGTCCCTTTTATCAGCCGGTTTGTAAGGCCGGAAATTTTTTTAACTGTCAGATTTGTCGTAGCCGTCTGTTCGAATTTCCGGAACAATTGACTGACATAAGCCTTATCGCTTTTCGCCTTTTCCTTTGCCTTTGTAAAAAAAGCCTCCATATACTGCTGCTGGCGTTTCATACGAGATGTATTTTTTTCATCTCCAACACCATAGCGATCATGAATATAGTGATATGCCTGCTCGTCTGACAAAGCAAGCGTTTCACCCTTTTTCATTTGGCGGTCAATATCTTGAAAGTCCTCTAATAACGTAACCGTCACTCCGCCAACCGAATGATTTAATTTTGGAATTTCATCCATTGGAATTGCATAATAACCATCAATTTTAAGTCCGCCGAAAAGTTTGGATATGCTCTCCACTGTGTTAGCACAACTTTGCCCGGCATTTCCCCCATACCAATGTGCTGTACACAATTGCAGTTCTGCTGTTGCCGCGCCGGTACCATCATCCTGTATCAGTCGTACTTCCGACATCGTATCTCTGTTAATCGGCAAAAAAGAATAATTGTTGTCTGTTTTATCCACAATAACAAGCATTAAAAAATCACTCATACTTCCTTGGTATACTTTACTGTCAGCACCTGTTTTATCTGTCCCCATAATTAAATATGTTTCAAAATCGTGATAATAAGAATAAATATTCCCATTCAGTTTCAAACTCCCCAAAGCAGCCAACTCTTCCGACTGCTCATCCATCAAAAAACCATCTTCCGAAATTACCGGTTCCGGCATATGATTTTCAAAAATTTTGAGCCCAATTCCAAATGCTATCATCGCCAATATAAGCGCGACAAAAAGAATAAGCATCTTTCTTCGCTCTTTCCTACGCATATTATTTCAGCAACCTTTCCTCCGTCTTATCAATTACTGCTAATAATGTCTCCCCAAAGATGTCTCTTAAACTGTCACGTCCCTGTTTTAAATTTGGCAAACGTGTTTTCATGTTGTGACAGTCACTTCCCAGCACCAACGGCACCTGAAGTTTTAAGAATTTTTTGATAAAACGCTTTTTTTTATGTCTGTCGATTCCGCCCGTATTAATCTGAGCGTATAAGGGAAGTTTAAAAATTTGATTCCAGATTTTTCTGCTTTTTTGAAATGAATCATATCGCTCGACATGAGCTAGTAAGATTGTCAGCTTTTGTTTCTCAATCAATTTTTTGACATCCACATAAATCTCATCCGTCCACTGAGCAAATGGCATCTCAAGGAGCAAAATATCGGTTCCTTCAATCGTGAGTTCGCGAATTTGCTTCGCATCCCCAATTCCCGGAAAATAATAAACTTCCGCGCCCTTCCGTAAAGAAAGGGGAGTCCCCATATCATGCTCATTCAGTGCTTTCGTTAATTTCCGAAAAGAGTGCTCTCTCCGCTCTAAAAAAGACGAAATTTTGTCAAAATGGGCATAAAAATGGGGAGTCAACAATATCTCTTGCGCTCCCTGCTCACTCTCCAGCGTCAACATCTGAAGAGACTCATGTGTAGCCTGGCTTCCATCATCCATGCCCGGCAGTATGTGTGTATGAAAATCTATCATGAAGTATCAAATCCTCCGTCCACACAAACACTTATTTTTATGTCATTTGCAACTTTATCAAATTTTTTATATTCTGTCAAGCAAAATATTTAACTGATAATAATTTTTCTAATAATATTTTCGAAACCCGCGTACATCATCTGTATAGCCAACCGCCTCATAAAACCGGTGTGCCCCCTTTCGGAATCCGGAAGAAACCAAAAGTGCATATTCACACTGATTTTTAAGCGCAAATTCATCCAGTGCCTCAAATATTTTTCTTCCAATGCCCTGCCCTCTGCACTCGCGGGAAACTATTACATTTTCTACAACAAGAAAAGGTGCATCCAACGCAATACATACGATTCCCATCGTACTGCCAAGTACTTTATCGCCATCCACTGCCACCGCAAGAAAATACTCCGGTCTGTCGACTGTACGATAATAATTGTTCTCTAATACTTCCATCGAAACTCCTTCCGGAATCAAATCCCGGTACATTTCCTGCAACTGTGGGAGGTCTGATTTTTTCATTTTTCGAATTTGAATTTCTTTTTTCATATCTATCACCTGATTTTCATTTTCCATTCGTCAATAATCTCACTATAGTATACGAAAATTTAATGAATTTGTCACTAAAAAAGAAGAAAAAATGGTCATAATAAAGAAAAACTCTTCCTAACAAAAAAGAATGCAACATTTGTTGGTAAAATGTTGCATTTTCTCTCTGACACTATATATATCGGCTGTTTTATTTTTTCCTTAACCCCCTTTTTTTAACTTTTTAATTTTTTTCTAAAGAACATTTTTTTCATATACTTCGTCTTTGTCTAACTGCTCAATCCCTAAGTAACGCTTTGTGATTTCATAGGAAGAATGATTGTAAATACTCATAAGCAATGCGGGTGGCGTTCCATTTTTCCAAGCATAATAGCCAAAAGTTTTTCGTAATGAATGGCAGCTGACAGGTTCTTTCATGCCACATTTCTGTGCTGCCTTTTGAATAATCCGAAATGCTTGTGAGCGTGTAATTGGTTCATCTTTAACCTTTTGACTAGAAAAAATATAATGTTCGGAATCAATGGTTTCTATTGTTTTTCGATAATAATCCAGTGCTTCCTTTGTTGCACGGTTCAATGCCAACACATTTTTCTTTCCTGTTTTTTTCTCAGTCACAATGATGTGCTCCAAATAGCCGGTAGAATTACATACATCTTTCCATTTTAAATTTAAAATGTCGCTAATCCGTAATGCCGAGTTGAGTCCAAAAACAATCAGTGCATAATTTCTTGGCTTGTTTTCCTCCTTTTTGTAATAATTTCTAAAATTTTCCAGAGTTTTTTTGTTCCGTATCGGTTGTGTCGTTCCCATACTAACCTCCTTCTCCCTTCCTTATTTGGATTGCAAAAAACAATCCATGCTGTCAATGCAACATTATACCAACAAATGTTGTATCAATGCAAGACAGGGAGGTCTAAAAAATGCTTCGATTATCACTTAGTACAGAAGAATACTTAATGCTTGGCGATGATATCAAAATTGTTTTTTTAGGCGGAAGTAATCATCATTTGCGTATTATGATTGATGCTCCTAAGGAAGTTAATATCGTACGCAGTACCGTATTAGAAAAAAACAATCCGGAACTAAAGAAGAATTCTCCTTCTTATTATGCCGAGCCAAACTTACCGGAAAAGTACCGCAAAAAAAGAGGCACGAAACCCGATGACACCAAATCGTGATAATAATCAGGGGATTGCAAGCTGCCGGGCCCGCAGCCTGCGCCTCTGGATATTATAGAAACTAAAACAAACGCAACGTCGCAAACGGATTTGTGACGGTAAAACAAGGAGGTAATTATTATGATCGTACAACACAACATTACATCAATGAACGCTAACAGACAGTTAGGAATCGTAGGAAACAACTTGGCTAAATCTACTGAGAAACTTTCCAGTGGTTACAGAATCAACCGTGCAGCAGATGATGCAGCAGGACTTTCTATTTCTGAGAAAATGAGAGCTCAGGTTCGTGGTTTGAATCGTGCATCTGACAACGCACAGGATGGTATCTCTCTGATTCAGACAGCTGAAGGTGCTATGGACCAGCAGCATGCAATCTTACAGAGAACTCGTGAGCTTTTGGTTCAGGCATCTAATACTGGTGTATTAGATGCAGAGTCTGAAAATGACTTTCAGAAAATTCAGGATGAGATTGACACCCTCAAATCAGAATACACTCGTATTGGCACAGATACCGAATTTAACAAGAAAAAACTGTTAGATGGAAGTTATCAAAATCAGCATCTTCAGGTAGGTGCAAATAAAAACCAGGGTATTTCTGTTTCTATCGACCTTGTAAAATGGAATCTCAAGACATTTTCTAAAGATGGTACTTTAGAGACCGACTACAAAAATGATGCAACCAAGGAGGTTCTTAATGGTCAGTTTGAAACTACCGGTGAAGCAAAAACAGATGCTAATAAACAAGTCACAAGCGGAAACTATACTGCTTTCACAGGCTTAATTGATACTGTAGATACCATGATAAAAGATGTATCTACTCAGCGTTCCAAACTTGGTGCTATCCAGAACCGTCTTGAGTACACCGTTAAGGTTGATGACAACACTGCTGAGAACCTGCAGTCTGCTGAATCCCGTATCCGTGATACTGATATGGCAGATGAAATGACAAGATTCTCGAAAGAGAGCATCTTGCAGCAGGCAGCTACTTCTATGCTGGCTCAGGCAAATCAGGCAAATCAGGGCGTACTTTCCTTACTTCAGTAAGAAATGTTGTTCGTTTCATAAAAAAACCAGTCTTCGGACTGGTTTTTTTTACACACTAAAAAGACAGATTGTGTATCTGCCTTAAAAAGCATATATAAGTAGTGATTAAGCCGCTCTGTATAGAAAACTTACCGATGCCTGTGGCTTGAATTTCCGAGTTTTTTCGACCAGGTCTTACCAGTAAGGTGTACTTTTCCTTGTCAAGTATTTGTTACAAAATAAAAAGGAATACTTGACAAGCGTTTTAAATATACTATAATGTAGCTAATTAGCAAATGACTGGTGTCCGGTCACAAAAAGAGCCCTGGAATTTTATTCCTTGGCTCTTTTTGTTTACTTTTACCTAAAGTCATGATAGAATTTTGGCATAAAATGCCAATAAAAGGAGGGAGATATATGGCAGGTTATTATAGCAAACGTCAAAAAAAATACATTGGGTTTCATTCCTATTTTTATTGCGGTATTGGTTTCATTCTTGGGACTTTAATTCATTCGCTGTTTACATGGCGCTTTGGTGTAACACATTTCATTTTCTTTTTTATTGCGATGTTTGAGATTGTATATGCTTTGATTCAAATGCATCGGTACCGGTCATATGCCCCACTGAAAGTCAGGAAAACGGTCGGCAAAAAAAAGATACGCGGTTCTGATTTATTTACTATTGTTCTTTGTACATTGATTGCAATTCTTGCGATTTACAAATTTGGATTCTACTAAAAAAAAGCATAAGTTCGTGACAAATGTTCACTTCCACTTTCTTTGGATTCCAGTAATTTTGTAGAAAAACTTTGTGACTCGTGGGTTTGAGTACGTCGGTATGTGGTGCTGGTAGTTTCAGCGCCCATACCGCTACGCACTCAACAAACGGGAGTGCCCACGAGACGCAAAGCTTTTCTACAAAATTACGGAAAACAAAAAAGTGCAAACGAACACTTGCCACAAACTTATGCTATTTTTTTTGACTATTCTCCCACAAAATGATAAAATACAATTATATCTTTGTTTTGAGGAAAAAAACTATATACTTACGTCGGGAGGAGGTTACTTAAGATGAATTATGACGAGAGTATCTATAAAGAAAAAGCGAACAGGCGGGCGCGGAAAATCTGGCTTGTTTTCGCCATTTTACTATCAGCCAATTACGGCTCTGACACAGCAAACGGACTACGGACCGGTCCTTATTATTTAACCTTTTTACTTCTATGCTGGGTTCCGTTTATTATCGGACAAATTCTATTAAAAGTAAAAGGCATGTCAACGGATTGGTACAAATATGAAATTGCTGTTGGATATGGTATCTTCTATTCCTTTGTGCTGATTACCAGCCCATCCAACATTGCATTTACCTACATACTGCCGGTAACCAGCCTTCTGGTTTTATATAAGAATCAGAAATTTATGATTCAATATGGCGTTGCCAATACGCTAATCATCATAGCCAATGCGGTTATTAAATATATGAATGGATTCAACACCGATGCCGATGTCAAAGAATTTACTTTGCAGCTTTCCTGCATCATTCTCTGCTACATCTGCTATGTAATGTCCATCCGTCATTTGAATGAATCGGACGGCTCCATGTTAAACTATGTAAAAGATGATTTACACCGTGTTGTAACAACGGTTGAGCAGGTAAAAGACGCAAGTAATTCCATTGTTGACGGCGTTACCGTTGTCCGCGAACTTGCGGTTGAAAATAAACACGGAGCGGATGTCGTTGTACTCGGCATGAATGAGCTGACCGCAAACAATCAGACCTTGCAGGATAAAACAAATTCGTCACTCGATATGACAACAGACATCAACACGCAGGTAATGAACGTTTCTTCCTTAATTGAACAAATGGTTGAACTTACGAAAGAATCCGGCGAACATGCTGCTACCAGCAGTAAAGATTTGGACGGCGTAGTTGAGACCACTTCAACGATGGCGTCATTATCCGCAGAGGTAGAAAATGTATTAAAAGAGTTCAAATCTGAATTCGAGCGCGTAATTACGGAAACCGGAACGATTGAGGATATTTCAAGCCAAACAAATCTTTTAGCACTGAATGCTTCGATTGAAGCGGCTCGCGCCGGTGACTCCGGTCGGGGATTTGCTGTTGTTGCTGACCAGATTCGAGTGCTGAGCACTGAAACACAGACCTCTTCCGGACAGATTCGCGATGCGCTGACCCGCTTGTCAGAAACTTCCGCAAAGATGACTTCCGCAGTCGAGCAGACGCTTGAACTGATTCAGCAGTCGTTAGAAAAAGTTACGCTGACAAACAAAAGTGTCGAAAAAATCACAACCGATTCCAAAGAACTCGGTGACCACATTCAGGTAATCGATTCCGCCATAAAAGAAGTAGAAACCTCGAATACACAGCTGGTTTCTAACATGGAACAGATTTCCTCCATTGTGGATAAGATGACAAAAAGCATTTCTCATTCAGATGGAACAACCCATGCAATGCTTAGTAAATATGCAGAAACAGCAACAAATATCAACAGCATTGAACATATCGTAGAGGGCTTGATGACAGAACTTGGTATCGGTGGCTTTATGGGTGTTGAAGATTTGCGTGCCGGCATGAAAGTTATGCTTTTGCCAAATGATAACAGCAAACATCCAAAAGAGTATCACGGTGAAATTGTAAAGCGTACAGACCAGAGTTTATTAGTCGCCATCAATCCGAAAAATCCTCTGCCAGTTACCAAAACAACCTGGCAGATGCAAATTACAGCAGGAAATATTTTGTACTGCTGGGAATCCGTAAACTGGAAAATGGTAGAACAAGATGACAGAACTTTGTGTCTGATTGAGCTCCGCTCACTTCCAAAGATTCACAATCGCCGTAAATACCCTCGTATGGATTTATTTAATTTCTGTCAGATCACCGTACCGGAAACCGGCGAAAGTTATATGGGTAAAATGGAAAATATCAGTGCCAATGGTTTTGCTTTTGTATCCGGCAATGAATTTTTCGCGGACTGCAAGGGTAAAAAAATCCGCCTTGAAGTTGAAAACTTTGAATTAACATCAGAGAGCACTTTGGAGGGTCGTATTCTCAGAAGTTCCAACAACAATGGCATTTACATTGTCGGCTGCCAGATGCCGGAAGACAATCCGGCAATTATGAAATATGTAGCAGGCAAATTGGAAAAGCAGAAAAAATCTCCCCGCCACTAAAGGCAGGGAGATTATAAGGGGAGGATAAGTATTCAACGCTTTATCCGCTGAATACAGCAAATCAAGGCAGAGGGGGAATCGACCTCGATTTGCCGGTACTACTATTGTTGCCGCTTTTTAGAAACTTATACATATTTTTTGATTTTTTATAAAAAATGTGATATAGTCAGTAACGTACTATTTATATCAGGAGGAAATTAGCATGGCTTTATTACAGGAATGGCGCGAATACGCCTATAGCGAAGAAATGCAGAATTCAAAAGAAGGACAGAAGTTGTGGGAGAACTATTTCACTCTGGAAAAGGGTATCTATGAAAAGTTATTAGCAAATCCATCTGAAATTGTAGAAGGTACCGTACAGGAATTGGCAGACCGCTATGAAGTACCGCTTTCCATGATGGTTGGCTTTTTAGATGGTATTAATGACAGCTTGAAAGAAGCAAATCCAATTGACGAAATGGAAAAAGATACCCAGGTGAAACTTGACATTGATTTAGAAAAATTATACTACAACATGGTTGAATGTAAGGCAGAATGGCTTTACACACTTCCACAATGGAACGATATTCTGCCGGAAGACAAGCGCAAGGAGCTTTATAAAAAGCAGAAGAATTCCGGTACGATTCATAATGAGAACCGTAAAATCGGAAGAAACGATCCATGTCCATGTGGTTCCGGCAAAAAATATAAGCAGTGCTGCGGACGCTAATTAAACCACACCCATTTATTTGAATGTTTTGTAATGAAAAGAACATGAAAAATTAATAGATAATACATTGACGATTGCCTTAGAAACGAGTATATTAGGAATTCGAAATTTACAAAAAAAGTGAGGTATATTCAGTATGAAAGGAAATCGTTCGATGCAGGATATGACAGAGGGAAGACCAATTTCACTGATACTGAAATTTTTCTTTCCTCTTTTATTTGGAATGTTATTCCAGCAATTTTATAACCTAGTGGACACCGCCATTGTCGGGAAGTTTTTAGGTCCGGATGATTTGGCGGCAGTTGGTGCTACGGGTTCCGTGAACTTTTTAATTCTCGGATTCTGTATGGGAGTCTGCAATGGCTTTTCCATCCCCGTTGCCCAGAAGTTTGGTGCAAAAGATGAGAGCGGTCTTCGCCGCTTTGTGGCAAACAGCGTTTGGCTTTCTGTCATTTTTGCAGCCATCATGACCATTGTTGTCTGTATTTTGTGCCGCCAAATTTTAATTTGGATGGACACCCCGGCAAATATTTTAGATGGCTCCTACCGCTATATCTTTGTGATATTTTTAGGAATCCCTGTCACCTACTTATATAACCTGCTCTCCGGCATTATGAGAGCACTTGGGGACAGCAAAACACCACTCATTTTCCTCATTCTGTCCTCGGTCTTAAATATTATTTTTGACCTTGGTGCAATTTTGATTTTACACATGGGTGTTGCAGGAGCTGCGTGGGCTACCGTTACGGCGCAGGGAATCTCCGGCATTTTGTGTTTGATTTACATGAAAAAGAAATATACGATTTTAAAAATTTCAAAGGATGAATGGAAACTAAACGGAAGCTGTATTGCCAGACTCTGTGGTATGGGAATTCCTATGGGGCTTCAGTATTCCATTACAGCAATCGGCAGTGTCGTTTTGCAGACTGCCGTAAACCGTCTTGGCTCCACCGCAGTTGCAGCTGTTGCCTCCGGCGGAAAACTTGCCATGTTCTTCTGCTGTCCGTTTGACGCAATGGGTTCCACAATGTCCACATATGCCGGACAGAACTTAGGTGCCCAGAAACTTGACCGTGTAGACAGGGGAATCTTTGCATGCAGCGGGTTAGCTCTTGTTTATTCTGTGATTGCCTGTGCTGCCCTTTTGTTTACCGGACAATATTTAGCACTTTTGTTTGTCGACGGCACAGAAACCCGGTTAATTGAAATGATTGCTGCATTCCTTCGCTGGAACTGCATTTTCTATTTCCCATTAGCACTTGTAAACATTGTCCGCTTTACGATTCAGGGATTGGGATTCGGAAAATTAGCAATTTTAGCCGGTGTGTGTGAAATGGCTGCCAGAAGTATTGTCGGATTCTATTTTGTTCCGGTATTCGGCTTCACCGCCGCCTGCCTGGCAAGCCCAATCGCCTGGATATTGGCAGATGTGTTTTTGATTCCGGCGTATTTTCTTGTGGTGAAGCATTTAAAGAGGGAACTTTGTATTGGGTAATAAACATACCATTTTTCATTTCCGAAGTTTACAAAGAAAAGTTTGCACCTCGTGGGCGCTCCCGCTTAGACAACTGCGCAAAAGTATCGGCATGCAAACTACGCATGCCTGATACTTGCGTAGTTGTACCCACTCGTTACAAATCTTTTCTTTGTAAACTACTAGAATTGAAAAATAGATATTACCCGATACAATTTTCCCAGCATTTTTATTTCATAATTCTTTTCCTAAATTAAAAACCTCTCATCAAAGATTCCATCTATTTCTTTTTTTGAGCATTTAACCTTCCGCTATTTAGCTATCATTTTTTTGCAGTCGATGTTCGCAGACATTTCAGGATTCCAGTAATTTATCAAAAAAGATGGATGGAGAGTGGGTTTGAACGCGTCAGCAGGAGACACTAGTATTTTCAGTGTCCCTGCTGCTACGCAGTTCAACAAACGGGAGTGCCCACTCTCCATCCATCTTTTTTAATTAAATTACGGAAACCAAATATGTCCCTCTTATTCATAAATTGCTCTGGCAATTTCTACTTTATTCATAGAGTACAAATGGATTCCGTCTACGCCATGCGCAAGCAGATTCTCCATCTGACGTTTGGAGTAATCTAAGCCGGCTTTTTTCAAGTCAGCCGGATTATCTTTATATTTCTCAATGGCATCTGCTAATTCTTTTGGTATTTTGGTGCCTGACATTCCGATGATGTTTTTGACCTGTCCGGCAGATGTAATCGGCATTAAACCCGGAAGAATCGGTACTGTGATTCCGGCATTACGTGCCTCGTCCAAGAAACGGAAAAATGTTTCATTGTCATAAAATAGCTGTGTAATCAAAAAGTCTACACCTTTATCCACCTTGATTTTCAGGTTTGCAATGTCTTCCGAAAGGCTTGCTGCTTCCTGATGTACTTCCGGATAGCACGCTCCTGCCACACTGAAATCAAACATCTCTTTTACATCGGTAACCAAATCCGAAGCATGGTCATAAAAGCGGGCGTCAAACTGCTCATCGCTCATCCACTGCGGTTTATCGCCGCGCAGTGCTAACAGGTTGTGAATCCCGTTGCGGTACAAATTTGTCAAAAAGTTCTTCAAGAATAACCGGTCCGGAATGGCTGCACAAGTCAAATGGGTAAGCGCCTCAATTCCACACTGATTCTGAATATAAGAAGCTATGGCAAAGGTGTTTTCTGCTGTGTTTCCGCCAGCTCCGTAAGTCACACTGATAAAACTTGGGTGAAGTGTTTTAAACTCATCTAGTGCGTCATAAATAACGGATACATCGGCGTCCTTTTTCGGTGGAAATACTTCCAAAGAATAGGTCGGCCGATTTGTATGAAATAAATCTTTAATCATGTCTTTTTTCCTCGCTTTCGAGACATTAGTATAACATAAAAAAGTGCGCCTGAAAAGCGCACTTTCTTAATTTCCAGCCATAGCCTTATACTAAATATCTATCACTTGGTATAGAATCGAACTATATTGTATGAATGAGGCTCTAAAATAACGACACCATCTTTGACACCTGTTCCTTTTTTCGGAACCACATTTTCAGGATTTTCCGGTGAGTTTACTGCTTTCATATCGTCATTATTAAGTACCATATGCTCTGCCAGTGTCAGTTCGCCAAAGCCCTCGAAGTCAAGAGAAACCTCTGCTGTTTCATCCATATTACGGTTCACGGCAAATACGGTCAGTTCTTTTTTCTCTTCATTCCAGACAACGGAGCTGTCCACATACGGAATCGCATCACGCTTGCCGGCTGCATAAGTACCACACTCAACATCTGCCTTCAAGGCAACACCCTGTCCGTAACGGCAGGCATACATAAATGGATAGAAAATCGTCTGAAGCCACATTTTACCACCATTTACTGTCATAATCGGTGCAATTACATTGACAAGCTGTGCCAGACAGGCAATTTTTACACGGTCCGAATTATTAATCAGCGTGTTCAAAAGACAGCCGACTGCTAACGCATCTTCCATCGTATAAATATCCTCTAACAGTGGTGGCGCAATCTGCCATCTCTCCTGTTTTTTATCCTGCTCCTGTGAATGGAACCAGATGTTCCACTCATCGAAAGAAAGGTAAATATCTTTATCGCTTTCCTTTTCTTTCTTAATCCTATCGCAGATAGCTCCGACTTTTTTTATAAAATCGTCCATGTCCATCGAGCAGCTTAAATACTTCTTTGTATCATCATCCCGATTTCCGTAGTACTCATGCATCGACAAATAATCAATGTGGTCGTATGCCTCGCGAAGTACCGTTTCTTCCCATTCACCAAATGTCGGCATGTTCTGGTGGGAACTTCCGCAGGCAACCAGCTCAATGGAGTCATCGATCCATTTCATGATTTTTGCTGCTTCACATGCAGTACGTGCGTATTCAGTCGCTGTTTTATGTCCAATCTGCCAAGGACCATCCATCTCATTGCCTAGACACCAGGTATGAATACCAAAAGGCTTTTCAAAACCATTCGCGCGGCGCATATTGGCATAATAAGTATCGGTTACCGAGTTACAGTATTCTACAACATTACCGGCTTCTTCCGGTCCACGTGTCCCAAGATTTACTGCCATCATAATATCGGTTCCAACACGTTTTGCCCATTCCTGAAATTCATCGATTCCAACTTCATTTGTCTCCACAGAACTCCATGCAAGCTCCATCCTCTTCGGACGCTTTTCTTTTGGTCCGGTTCCATCTTCCCAATGATAACCCGATACAAAGTTACCACCCGGATAACGAACCATCGGGATATTCATCTCGCGGATAACCTTAAGAACATCCTGACGAAATCCCATATCATCGGCAGTCTCATGTCCCGGCTCGTAGATACCATGATAAACGGCTCTTCCCAAATGCTCAATAAATGAACTGTACAATCGTTTGTCAATCGCACTGATTTGTTTTTCTTTTTCTGCTTTAATTACTGATTTCATACTTACCTCCATCAACCTCTTTTTTCCTATTGTATATCAGTAATTCATCTTTTACCATGTACTATTCTAACCTAACACTGGACAATCATTTCTATTTTAATTCGCCTACTTCCCGCACACGATAGAACGATTCCTTAGGTTTTGCATTCTTATCCCAAAGGTACAAACACTGTACTAAATCATCATACAGCGGATAATCATCACAGATACCAAACACCGTCACACTCGTAATATTACATGGTCCGCCACTTGCCGTATCCATCTTTTTCAACAGCTCAAACATTTCCTGATAGCGGTCTGCCTGGCGTTTTAAAGATTTTGCGTCACGCTCACCCGTCTCCTCATCAATCTTGAAACTCAATTCCGTAATCTGGATATCAACATTCAATTCGGCATATTTTTTCAAACAATTTTCAAAACTGTCGTAAGAATCGCCCTTCAATTCATCCGGATTATACAAATCTACCGTTGGCTGCAAACCGATTCCATCAATCAGATTTTTCTCTTTCAGCCCCTTTACAAGATTGTAAATATTCTGCTCTTTTGCAGGAACATAAACATTGTAATCATTATAAATGAGTTTCATGCCCTTCTCTGCGTATTTTCTTGCGTACGTAAATGCTTTTTCCACATAGTCAGTTCCCATTGCAGCGTACCAAAAATTATCGCCGCCGTTAAATGTAGTCCGGCAGTTCCAGTTCACAGAATCATCGCCCATTCCGTCATCCACACACTCATTCACAACATCAAAACAATAAACAACACCCGGATAATTTTTCTTGCAGTACTCCAAAACACCCTTGATGTAGTTCTCCATGCGCTTTGCCATCACTTTTTTACTGACGTAGCCCTTCTTTGCATCATAATTCTTTTTAAAGAACCACTCCGGTGTCTGATTATGCCAGACAAGCGTGTGACCACGCATTTTAATTCCATTTTCTTTGCAAAAATCAAGGCTTTCTTTGCAGGAATCAAAATTCAGTGAAACATCTGTGGCATTTGCATTCTTTTTGCCCTTTTTCACACATGCCTTTTCGTCCAGTAAATAACATGGCTTCATCAGATTACTTAAGGTTGTTGAATTATAATGTTTCTTCAAAATATTTGCCATGCCCTCATGGTGAATTGCTGCGGTACTCTTATCACTGCCGTTAATTGCGGCACCCATCATAAAATATTTTGCGTACAAATCTTTCAGTGCCGGACCGTCCACATCGCTTACATCACGGCTTGTCTTTTTATTTTCCGTAACCGCAGAACCGGAAGCTGATTTGTTTGAATTTGTCTTATTTTCTGTACTATTATTACTACCGCATGCTGTCATGGACAACATCAGGCAAAAACACAAAATTAATGCTGTTATTTTACTGCTTTTCATTTTCTAGCTCCTTTTTTTCTCTTTTCTTCTGATACCATTTTTTTATTACCTTCGCCGCCGGAAGTTCAACCAGATACGTCATGGCAATTGCCACCACCAGAGAAAGCACAAAACACAAAATGGTATACTGCCACTGCCATTTAACATCTCCTGTCATATTAGGCAGTTCATCTCCCGACCAGTTCGGAATCCGAAACTCCTTTAATTTGACGGCAATGTACTGATGGCATATATAAAATTGGAACGAAATTCCTGCTAAAAATTTCATGACGCGATTGTCAAGAATTTTGCGAAAATACTTGTGGGAAAGAATCATTCCAAGCACAAACAGGGCAAATACAAGGGACAACAGAAAGCGGTTATCTAACTGCCACTGTGTTTCTCTGCCGCTTGTCGAGCGTGCTATGCACATCTGATAAAAGAACACGACAGCACCAATTGCCATCACAATCCCGGCAAGACCTTCTGCCAGCGTTTGCTTTTTCCTCATTTTTGTATATTTCATATACAGCCAAGCTGCCATCATACCGTTAGCAAAAACAGAAAAGAACGTAAGCGTCTGATTCACTACTAAATTCTGGTCAATCGAATAGAACCGGCTGCTGAAATACCATGCACTTCCCACACCGATTGCAGTCATTCCAAGATATGTACCAACCGGACATTTGCGAAACAGCCACACAAGCAGTGGAAAAATCAGATACAGCTGCATTTCTACCGCTACCGTCCACAGAACACCGTTTAGATGCGTCATACAATTTACATCTCCAAATAAATTGTTCGTAAATGTCAGATGCGTAATCAAATCTTTCATCATAAAACCGGTATCGCCGCCGTACTCCGAGAGTGGAATAGCAAAGGCGAACAATACAATTAACACCGACAGATAATACGATGGAACAATACGTGCCACTCTTTTTACGTAAAAGCCGGGAACCGTATCCGTTTTGTCGCCATACACCATGTCTCTGGCATATGGTAAAAAAAGACAGAATCCTGAAAGCAAAATCATCATATCTACTAAAATACTTCCGTTTCTTACAAGCCAGTCCAAATTTACATGTTCTGTAAGTGGCTGCAACCAGGACTGCTGCCAGATATGATACCACGCAACTAGAAAAATTGCGATTGCCCGGATTCCATCTAACACACCAATGTGATAAATTTCATAGTCACCTGCCAGTTCAGCAGGTGACTGTTTTCTTCTTTTTTTGTGTTGTCTTTTTCCCATAAAAACTCTCCACTAAGCTAACGCAGCTGTAACGATTGCCATCGAGTATACTTCCGATGCATTACATCCACGTGACAAATCATTAATTGGAGCATTCAAACCAAGCATAATTGGTCCGTATGCATCAAAACCGCCAAGACGCTGTGCAATTTTGTAACCAATATTTCCTGCATTGATATCAGGGAAAATAAAGGTATTTGCAGAACCGGCAACCGGGTCTCCCGGACATTTTGTACGGGCAACTCGTGGTGATACTGCTGCATCAAACTGCATTTCTCCGGCAATCAAAAGATCCGGTGCAAGGTCTTTTGCTTTCTGTGCAGCATTTCTCATCTTGTCCACATCCTCGCCGGCACCTGAGCCGTAAGTTGAATAACTTAAGAATGCAATTTTCGGGTCAATTCCAAAAATCTTAGCACACTCTGCACAATCAATTGCAATTTCTGCCAACTCGCCCTCATTTGGCTTAATATTAATCGCACAATCACCCATTGCAAGTACCGTGTTACCACCGGTAGCGGACTCACGAACCAGAATAAAGCAGGATGCTACAATATTTTTACCGGGTTTTGTCTTAATAATCTGCAATGCCGGACGAACCGTATCCGCTGTCGAGTAGGTTGCACCGCCAAGAAGTGCATCCGCTTTACCCATCTTGACAAGCATCGTACCAAAATAGTTTGCCTGCTGACAGGTTGCTTTTGCTTTCTCCAATGTCATACCTTTATTCTTACGAAGTTCATACAGGCACTCAGCCATCTCATCAATGCCTTCATACTCCATCGGGTCTATAATTTCAGCTCCACGAATATTAAATGCACTCTCTTCTGCTGCCTTTGCAATTTCATCTTTGTTTCCAACCAAAATCGGTGAAAGGAAAGTACTTGCCAAAAGGCGGGATGCCGCTTCCAAAATACGTGGGTCACTGCCTTCTGTAAAAACAATCTTCTTCGGATTTTCTTTCAAGATATTAATCAACTTGCCAAACATACTATACGTTTCCTCCTAAATATTATTCTCTCTTAATCATACTATTTTTTGTACAAAAAACAAGGGGGTAATTAAGAAAAAATGTTAATAATTTTTGGTTTCCGTAATTTGGTTCAAAAAGCTTCCGTCACATGGGCGCTCCCGCTCGGACAACTACGCAGGGGTATCGACATGCACAAAACGCATTGTCTGATACCCGCGTAGTTGTACCCATGTGTCGTAAAACTTTTTGAACCAAATTACTGCAAATCAAAAAAATCAGTAACTATTTTTACCTATTATGAAAAATATTACCTTGCATTATACTTTAGGTAACACAATTTTCAATCACAGCCTAATCTCAGCATACCAAAACATAGTAAAAAGCGTTGGTTTTTCTTTTTCTAATTTTACACAAAAAAAGATTTGTATCTCATGGGTACGAACACGCGGGTATCAGACAATGCGTTTTGTGCATGTCGATACCCCTGCGCGTTCGTCCAGCGAAAGCGCCCATGAGATGCAAACTTTTTTTATGCAAAATATTAGAGAAGAAAAGCCTACTCCAGACGATACCCCACATTCCTAACGGTATGTATCCGTTCTCCCGCCTCTCCCAATTTCTTGCGTAATGTTTTGATATGCATATCCAGTGTGCGGGATTCGCCCTCAAAGGTTGTTCCCCACACACGGTCCATCAAAAGATTTCTTGGCATAACATTTCCGGCGTTATTTAAAAATACCCGGAGCAGTTCGAACTCTTTATATGTCAGTTCAATAAGTTCATCATCCACATAAACACGATGTTTCTCTACGTTCATCCGAATGTTTCCTGCCGATAATTCTTCAACAGACGCTTCCTGCGTTTTGCTGCGGCGCAGTACAGCTTTCACACGGGAAATCATTTCCAAAATGCCGAACGGTTTCGCAATATAGTCGTCAGCGCCCGCGTCTAGCCCTCTTACCTTGTCAATTTCCGTTCCCTTGGCGGTCACAAGAATCACAGGAACATCCGAAAGCCTTGCATCTTCCCGCATTTTTTTGACAATCGAAATACCATCCTCATCCGGAAGCATAATGTCAAGAAGAACAAGTTCCGGGACTTCATTTTCACACAATTTCCAAAACTCTTTGGCGCACGATGCTTCTTTCGTCTCCATATGACAGTCCTTCATTGCGTACACTTCAATTTCCCGGATATTCGGGTCATCCTCTACAACACAAATCATTCCGGAACACCTCCTGCCTCATTTTCCTGCTCCCCCACTAAGCTCATAGCAATGTTTTCACAATGGTCTGCCATTCTCTCATAATTAATCGCAAGTTCGTTGACATAAATTCCAATTTCCGGCGATGTCTTTTCTTTTTTTACCCGCTTCAAGTTCTGCTTCTTTATGCGTTTGTTAATATCATCAATCTGTGTTTCTTTTTCTTCAATTACATTGGCAAGCGTGCCATCGCCTTTTATAAAAGCAGAAACCGTTGTGCTTACAATATCATGCACCTGCTCCGCATAGAAATTCATTTCTTCTTTTAATTTCTTCGGCCATACGGCTTTGCTTTTTGAAATTTTTGCCGCTTCACTCATAATATTTATCGTATGGTCAGAAATACGCTCTAAATCACGAATACAATACACAAGTAAATTCCATTTTGCATACTCTTCCACAATCACGTTGCGGTTTGCAATCTGACGCAGATATTCGCCTATTTCCTCTTCATAGCGGTCAATTTTTTCTTCCATTTCAATTACCTGATTACGCTTTTCTTCCGAGTAATCATGGATACCTTCTAAGGCAAGCGTCACATTTTCCAAGGTAAGATAAGCCATCTCATTTGCCGAGCGCTCACACTGCTCAAGAGCAAGTGCCGGACTATCTAAGAAACGGGAATCCAAACGTGCAAATTCCGACGTTGTTTCCTCCTCATCCTCTCGAATCGTAAGAGTTGCCAGTTTTTCAAGCATATTTGCAAATGGGAACAAAAGAATCGTTGCCCCAATGTTAAACAAACTGTGAATCACGGCAATTCCTGCAACTCCTGCTGCATCGTGCATAAATGGGAAATCAATGAACGCATACAGGGAGTAAAACACAATCATAAATACAGCTGTACCAATTACATTAAAATATAAATGAACAAGGGCGGCACGCTTCGCATTTTTTCCGGCACCGATCGATGACAAAAGTGCCGTCACACAAGTACCGATATTTTGTCCCATAATAATCGGTATTGCTGTCGCATAAGGAACACTTCCGGTCAGACAAAGTGCCTGCAAAATACCAACCGATGCAGAAGAACTCTGAATGACTGCGGTAAGAATCGCACCTGCCAACATTCCTAAAATCGGATTGGAAAACATCGTTAAAATATGTGTAAACTGTGGTACATCAGCAAGTGGCTGTACAGCGGCACTCATCGTATCCATGCCAAACATAAGAACGGCAAAACCAATCATAATTGCTCCGATGTCTTTGCGTTTTTCCTGTTTGGATGCCATAATCAAAAAGATTCCGATAATCGCAAGAATCGGTGTAAACGATGTTGGTTTTAATAAAGTAACAAATAAATTGTTTCCCTCAATTCCTGTCAGGCTTAGAATCCATGAAGTCACTGTAGTACCAATATTGGCCCCCATAATTACACCAATCGCCTGATTTAATTTCATAATTCCTGAATTTACAAAACCGACAACCGTTACCGTTGTTGCAGACGAACTCTGAATGACTGCCGTAACAGCGGCTCCAAGTAAAACTGCCTTAATGCGGTTATCCGTCAACTTTTCTAATATTCGCTCTAATCTTCCCCCGGATAATCTTGTCAGTCCGTCTCCCATCACATTCATACCGTAAAGGAAGAACGCAAGGCCGCCAATCAATGACAATGCCTGCAGCAAAAATTTTGTGTACATTTTTCATACCTCCATCTTTTTTCATTTCTTTCTACCAGTATTTACAATAACGTATCAAAGTAAAATTGAAATAGACGTTATGTAAAATTTATGTAAAAATTGAAAAATTTCTTTTCTTGTGCTAGGATAGGGCATGGAAAACAAGAATTGGAGGCATTATTTATGAATACATTAAAGAAATTTATTTCTTATTACCGGCCTTACCGTGCCGTCTTTTATTTTGATTTATTCTGCGCTGCCGTTATCAGCGTGGTCGATTTAGCCTATCCGCAGCTTTTGCGTAGTCTCACAAAAACACTTTTTACCGGGAACAAAAGCGCGATTTTAGGAGCACTGCCATGGCTCTTTCTCATTTTACTCATTATGTATACCATACAAAGCCTGTGCAAATACTACGTCACCTGCCAAGGACACATTATGGGAGCGAAAATGGAACGCGATATGCGAAAACAGCTTTTTGAACACTATGAAAAACTGTCCTTTTCCTATTACAGTACACACAACTCCGGTCAGATGATGAGTAAACTAGTCAGCGATTTGTTTGACATTTCCGAGCTTGCCCACCACGGTCCGGAAAACTTGTTTATTTCCTTAGTAAAAATTATCGGCTCATTTGTATTTTTGTTTTTGATTAATCAGAAACTCGCCCTGCCGCTTTTGCTGCTCGTCATTCTCATGATTTTATTTTCCATTCGGCAGAATAAAAAAATGCAGCAGACCTTTTTGGAAAATCGAATCCGCATTGGTGACATCAATGCCAGTCTGCAGGATACGCTCTCCGGCATCCGTGTCGTTCAGTCCTTTGCCAATGAGGATACGGAACTGCACAAATTTAATCACAGCAACGAGGCGTTCTTAGAGTCCAAAAAAGATAATTACCGATGCATGGGAACTTTTATGAGTTCTAACCTGTTTTTTCAGGGAATGATGTATCTCACAACGTTAATTTACGGCGGCTATCTGATTGCCATGGGACAAATGCAGGCAGCTGACCTTGCGATGTACGCTCTTTACATTGGTATTTTTATCAGTCCGATTCAAATCCTTGTCGAACTTGTTGAAATGCTGCAAAAAGGTCTTTCCGGATTCCGCCGCTATCTCGAAGTCGTTGAAACCGAGCCGGAAATTCAGGATAAAGAAGGTGCCATTGATTTAGAAAATGTAAAGGGTGACGTTTGTTACGACAACGTTTCTTTCCACTACAGCGACGATAATAAAACCGTTCTCTCGCAAGTGTCCATTCACATTCCTGCCGGAAAATCCGTCGCACTTGTCGGTCCTTCCGGCGGCGGCAAAACAACAATCTGCTCCCTACTGCCTCGTTTTTACGATGTGACAGCGGGAAAAGTTACAATTGATGGCAAAGATGTGCGTGACCTCACACTCAAAAGTCTGCGAAACCAAATCGGAATGGTGCAGCAGGACGTCTATTTATTTGACGGAACTATCCGGGAAAATATTGCTTACGGAAAACCGGATGCAACCGATGAAGAAATCAAAGAAGCTGCCAGACGAGCCAATATGGATGACTTTATCATGCAGCTTCCAGAACAATATGATACCTATGTTGGTGAAAAAGGCACCCGCTTATCCGGCGGTCAGAAACAGCGAATCAGCATTGCCCGTGTCTTCTTAAAGAATCCACCGATTCTTATTTTGGACGAAGCTACAAGTGCCTTAGATAACGAGAGCGAACGCTACATCCAGAAAAGTCTGGAAGAACTGGCGAAAAACCGTACAACCATCACCATCGCTCACCGTCTCTCAACCATCAAACGTTCCGACGAAATCATTGTCATCACAGAAGATGGCATTGCCGAGCGCGGTACACACGAAACTTTACTTGCAAAAAACGGCATTTACGCCCGTTATTACAATTTATAATTATGCTGTCTGTTTTGTCTGCCGTTTCGCTCTTGCTAAAGCAAGTCCGAGGCAGACAAAACAGGCTGCAAATAACACTTCAATTCCCATATATCTCCACAGCAAGTCTGGTGAACTTTGATAATTTCCACTGTCAATCAGCCGTGCTCCCATGATATACCAGTAGGCCGGAAGGAAATGAGCAGCCTTTATAATTCCATCTCCTAGAAATTCAATTGGCACAAATACGCCGGACAGAAAACTCATTCCCAATGCAATGACATTTGATACCATGCTGACAGTCTCCGCCTTTTTCATAACCTGACCAATTAAAAATACAATACCAAGTGCCACCATCAAAAACGCAAGCAGGTTTAAACAGTGTAATCCGCCCTGCACGGTAAACACCCTTTCCCTTGCCCCAATCACGGCACACACAAGATATAAAATTCCAAACAACAATCCTGCCGATAAAGTACCTAAAATGGTTTCACGGTTTGTTTTAGCAAACGAGTACGAGGAGCACTGAATCCGTTCTCTAATCTGCGGTTTATGAAGCACTACCAAAACCGGTGATATTCCTACAATACACAGGCACAAAAGAATGTACGGAACATACGCAAAGAAATAATACACATAGCTGTGTGTCGTTTTTCCTCCTGTTTCCAATACGTTCACATCAACCGTTTTCTCATCTGCCTTTCCCGCTTTTGCAAGTGCCTCCTTCACAGAAAATCCGCCGCCAATATATCCTCTTACCAGATTCATATATTGTGTAATCATCTGCTCAAACGATTCCTTGTAAATAGTTCCCGGAACACCGATAACTTCCATTTTTTTATTCTCGCTGCCACTCAGATAGGATTCAAAAAATCCGCTTGGAATCCGAAGAACACACGATATACTCCGGTTGTAAATCTCATCCTGAATGACTTCTTTTTTGTCCTCGATATGGACTTTTTCATTTCCCTGCTCCAAATAAGCGATAAGTGCCCGGCTGATTTCCGAATTGTCTGCATCCATCACAGCAAATTTATACGTAGTTGGTGAAAATGTTGATTCTCCTGTCTTTTCTCCCTGTGAAGCAGCCGCTAATGCTACCGACAAAAAGATAACTAAGTACATAATAATCTGCCCTTTTTGCTTGCGCAGCACCTGAAAAAATAGTTTATATACTTGCATAACGATTCCTCCTTACACGCCAGATACTAATACCGCCAAGAAGTACGGTTAATCCTGCCAGTGACAATACATCTACAAAAAAGCGCTCATATGTGTCATAGACGTTTAACGCGTAAAATGCATCCGTGATTAACGCTGCCGGACTGATATCATTAACAATTGGCACTGTTTTTTCTATGACACCCTTGATTCCGGAAATCATCAAATCACTCACGGCACACAATACTAAATTACTGCTGACTAAGACTCCGATTTTTCCGCCCTGTGATAGATGCGCAATACTTCCAATCAGCATACCGAACACAATACCAAAACTGGTCCCCACAAACAAAAGTAAAACGATTGCCGCATAACGCTCGCCAATCTGCAAATTCAAAACGAAACGCATATAGATAAGAAGGGCACACGCTAAAACAAACTGAACTAACTCTGTCGCAGCAAAATCAGCCACAAACATTGCACTTTTTTTCATTCCGCATACATTGCGCCGCTGCCCAAGCGGTGTCAGATTCGCCTGCATCTGAAGAATTGCTGCACAACCGGAAAAGGATGCAAACAAACAAGTCATCGCAAAAATTGCATAAAAATAATTGACTACATTATCCTGATTTCCCCTCGTATTTTCCTCCTTTGTAAAATACGATATTTCCTGCTGCATCGGTTTTACCGCCTGCTCTATTTTGTCCGGATGTTTTTGTGCCGTATCCTGAATCAATGATTCATATTTGGTAAATTGTTTTAAAACACTTTGCAGCATCGTCTCATCCATGCCGCTTTCTTTCACCGTGAGAGAAAGCTTGTTTCCCATATAAATGATGCCTTTTACCTGATCTTCTTCTAACAGTTTTTTTGCTTCCTTTTCTCCTGTATAAGTCGTAATAAGAAGTTTTTTTTCTCCCTCTGCCGACACAGCATTTAACATCGCTGTAAGTGTCATGTTATCCTGCTCTTTCACAATCGCAACCGGAACCGGCTCAAACTTTTCTGTCCGGTCAAAGATATCGCCAAACGCCATATACATAAATGTGGTCAGTGCAAAAGGAAATAGCAGCGTCCAAAAAATGAGTTCTCTGCTTCTCAATGAACTAAGAAGCATATACTTAAATTCACGAAAAAACATGAAATCTCCTCCTCTCACACATCCCGAAGTTCTTTTCCGGTAATCTCTAAGAATACATCATTTAACGTTGGCAGTTCCGAATATACCCTGCCAAACACAAGGTTTTTATCCTTGAGATAATCGAGTACGTGAATCAGGTTATGTGCACCGCCACTGAAGTTTAACGTAAGTTTTCCTTCATTATATTCCGTTTTGTACACATGCTCCATACTTCCGAGTGCCTCTAAATTTTCTTCCTGAAGTTCCGGAATCTCAATCGAAACCGTCTCCGTATTTTTAATCATTTTTTTCAGTTCATCTTTCGTTCCAATGGCAATCTGCTGTCCCTTGTCCATAATGGCAATCCGGGTACAAATCTGCTCTGCCTCTTCCATATAATGAGTGGTGTAAACAATCGTTGCCCCCTCTTCATTTAATTTCTGGATGCCCTCTAAAATTTTGTTCCGGCTCTGCGGGTCAACTGCCACCGTTGGCTCATCAAAGAAAATAAGTTTTGGTTTATGGGCAATTCCACAGGCAATGTTTAACCGGCGCAAAAGACCTCCTGACAATTTCTTTGGATAAAATTTACGAAATTCATCAAGACCGACAAAGGCAATTGCATCTTCTACATACTGCTTGCGGAGTCCCTTGTCTCTGATATACAAACCGCAAAAATAATCTACATTTTCATAAACTGTCAGTTCATCAAACACGGCAACATCCTGCATGACAACACCAATTTCTCTTTTGATGTCATAAGAATCCGGCTTCATCTCCCTGCCAAATACCTTTACCGTTCCCTTATCGTATTTAAGCAGTGCAAGAATACAATTAATCGTTGTCGATTTTCCGGAACCGTTTGGCCCAAGCAAGCCAAAGATTTCTCCTTTTTCTACTTCCAGGTTCAAATGGTCTAATGCCACTAGTTCCTTATATCGTTTTACTAAATTTTCAATTTGAATAACAACAGCCATCCTTATCCCTCCTCTTTGTGATGTTAAACACATTGTATCATTTTGTGCCAGCCACAAAAAGTGTCATCCATCATTTTTGAATTGTGACATTTGTCATTTACTTTTTTTGTTTTTTTCCTTTATAATAGAACATATCAAATGATGGAGGTTAAAGAGCATGGTGCATTTGGGAAATAAGGCAGTTCTTTTTCTGCTTTGCAGCTGTTTTTTTATAAATAGTCAGAACATCACACAAACAAGCATTCTTTTTTTGTTATGCGCCTTTATCATCGGATGCCTTTTTTCCTATTGGGAGGGTTCAAAAGGAGGAATTCTTTTTCTAACCGCTCTCGTCTGCCTGTTAATGCTCTGTTTTCCTGCTTTCGGTTTTTATCTGCCTGTCTTTATTTACGATATCATTCAGGCTAAAGATTATTTTTTACTGATACCGGCAGGAATTGGTTTGATACGTTTTTGCCCTGCCTTTTTATCCTCTGCTTTTATTCTCGTTCTGCTTATGATGCTGTCAGCAATTTTATCGTATGCTTTTGGCAGAATTTCGGATTACAAAGAAAAACTGCACCATATTCTGGATACCAGCAAAGAGCATGCCATTATGATGCACGAACGGAATCAGGCATTGATTGAAAAGCAGAATGCAGATATACACGCCGCCACGCTCTCGGAAAGAAACCGCATTGCCAGAGAAATCCACGACAACGTCGGCCATATGCTGACGCGTTCTCTCCTGCAGGTCGGGGCACTGAAAGTCATTGCCCGTGATGATGCTTTAGATGAACCATTGACTGAGCTGCAAAATACATTAAATACCGCTATGACAAATGTTCGCACAAGCGTCCACGATTTACACGACGACGCAATTGACTTAGAAAGTACCCTTTGGGAAATTATCGATGGGGTAAACACAACAAAAATATCCTTGGAATATGATGTAGAAGGAACGCTCCCAAATCCGATTAAGTATGCCTTTATTGCGATTGTAAAAGAGGCGGTAAATAATATTCAAAAACACAGTAACGCAAAAAATGCTTCCATCCGAGTCTGTATGCATCCCGGATTTTACCTGCTCTCGATTGCTGACAACGGCACCAAAATTTCCACAACGGATTCCCGCGGAATCGGACTGAGCAATATGGAAGAACGGGTTCGTGCCTTAAATGGCGTAATACGATTTGATACGGAAAATGGATTTAAAATAACAATTATCATACGGAGGTAGTTATGAACATTATAATTGTAGATGACGACAAATTAGTTTCTTTATCCTTAAAGACCATTTTGGAAGCCTCCGGCGAGGTTAATGTCTGTGCCATCGGAAACTGTGGGGAGGAGGCTCTTTCTCTTTATCCGAAATTCAAACCGGATATTCTTTTGATGGATATCCGAATGGATGGAATGAGCGGACTGACTGCCGGAAAGCAGATTCTTGAAACTTACCCGGATGCCAAAATTTTATTTCTCACTACGTTTTCGGATGATGAATATATTGTACGGGCACTCCGCATGGGCGCAAAAGGATATCTACTGAAACAGAATTTTGAAAGTATTCTTCCTGCCCTTCAGGCGGTTCAGAAAGGACAGACGGTATTTGGCGAGGAAATCACGGATAAAATTCCGGATTTAATTAATAAGACAACGGCACAGAGAGACTTTGCCAAGTATGGCATTACAGAAAAAGAATATGCCATTATTGAACAGGTAGCAAATGGTCTCAACAATAAAGAAATTGCTGAGACCCTCTACTTAAGTGAAGGCACGGTCCGCAATTACCTCAGTTCCATTTTGGAAAAATTGGAATTACGTGACCGCACCCAATTAGCTATTTTTTATTACCGGTAACTTTCTGCAAGTGCCTTAAATGCCGGCAGTGCTTTTTCAATCTGCTCAGTGCTTACACAGTAAGAAATACGGACAAAGCCCGGTGTTCCAAAGCTGTCTGCAGGAACTAACAACAGTTCATGCTCTTTTGCACGCTCAGAAAATGCATTCGCATCCTTTTCGAGTGCTTCAACAAAAAGATAGAAGGCGCCATCCGGTTTAATGCAGCGGTATCCATATTCTGTCAGGGCACGATACAAGATGTCTCTGTTCTTTTCGTAAATCGAGATATCCGATGTTTGTCCAATGCATCGTGCTATAATTTTCTGGAACAGACTCGGCGCACACACAAATCCAAGGGCACGGCCTGCACCGCAAACTGCCGCATAAATCTGTTTCCAGTCTTTTGCTTTATCCGAAACCGCAATATAACCGATTCTTTCACCCGGTAAGGAAAGCGATTTGCTATACGAATAGCAGACAATTGTGTTGTCATAGTAATTCATAAGATACGGAACTTTTACATCCGAATAAACCAGTTCACGATATGGCTCGTCCGCAATTAAAAAGATTTCTTTTCCATATTCTTTCTGCTTCTTTTCCAATACGGCACAAACTTCTTTGATGCACTCCTCGGTAAGAACAACGCCGGATGGATTGTTTGGCGAGTTTAAAATAATTCCCTTTGTATGCTCTGTAATTGCATCTTCCAACAATTTGGTATCAATCTGAAAATCTTCTTTTCTGCTTGGTACAACAACGAGTTTTGAACCTGTCATTTCAACAAACACACGGTATTCCGGGAAAAATGGAGCAAAGGTGATAAACTCATCGTCCGGTTCTGCCAGTGCTTTTAATGAAATCGTGAGCGATGCAGCTGCTCCAACGGTAACATAAAAATTGTCCGCCGTAAGATTTGTGCCATGCTGCTCATTTACGTAAGAAGCCAGTTTCTCACGAAGTGCTGCGTCTCCCTGTGCCGATGTGTAACCATGCAAGGCAACCGGGTCTCCGTTTGTGAGCAAATCAATAGCTGCTTCTTTTACACATTCCGGTGCCGGAACACTCGGATTTCCAATACTGAAATCAAATACATTTTCTGCTCCGATTTCTGCCTTTCTCTTATTTCCATACTCAAACAAATCACGGATTACCGAGCGATTTGTTCCTAACTGCACCATTTTTTCTGATAACATATCTATGTACTCCTTTCAATTTTTACTTGAGTTAAAGCGGAATGCATGGTTGAGCGGACCACTTCCCTGTCCTAAATCCATTCCATCCGCCAATGCGCCTGATATATATTCTTTTGCTTTTATAACGGCATCCGTTAATTCACAGTCCTGTGCCAGATAAGAGGCAATCGCACTGGAAAGTGTACAGCCGGTTCCATGCGTATTTTGATTGTCAATACGCTTACTCTCAAGCCAATTTCCACCATCCGCCCCATAGAGGTAATCGTTTGCATCCTCAATGCTGTGACCGCCTTTGCATAAAACTGCTGTCTCATATTTGTTATAAAGTGCCTGTGCCGCCTGTTCCATTTTTTCTTTGGAATCAATCTTCGTTCTGGTAAGCACCTCAGTTTCCGGAATATTTGGTGTAATCACAGAAGCCATCGGCAAAAGTTCACTTTGCAGTGCCGCAACGGCGTCCTCTTCAATCAGCCTTGAACCACTGGTGGAAACCATAACCGGGTCGACTACAATAAACTTTGGCTTGTAAAAAGACAATCTTTCCGCAATCACGTGAATTAACTCCGCTGAAGCCACCATGCCGATTTTCACAGCATCCGGTTTTATATCAGTAAAAACTGCGTCCAACTGCTTTTTTAAGAATTCAGGTGTTACTTCCATAATACCGCTTACGCCCATCGTGTTCTGCGCCGTCAAAGCGGTAATGACACTCATGGCATAAACACCGTTCGCCATCATCGTCTTTAAATCTGCCTGTATTCCGGCTCCCCCACTACAATCACTTCCTGCTATCGTTAATGCCGTCCTCATCTGTCATTCCTCTCTTTCATTGCCTTTACTATTGTAGCGGAAAGGAAGGTTGTTTGTCAAATGATGCAAAGTGTTTTTTGTTTTCCGTAATTCCGTAGATAAGCTTTGCGCCTCGTGGGCGTTCTCACTAGTTGAGTGCGTAACGGTATGGGCACTGAAACTACCAGTGCCACATACCGACGTACTCAAACCCACGAGTCACAAAGTTTTTCTACGGAATTACTGGAATCCAAAGGAACTGACAACGAACATTTGTTACAAACACGGGAATCTAAAAAATTGGCATCAAACACTTTATATAAAGTTAAAGTAAGCCTTGCAATGTAGCTCTTCCAATGCGAGTAAGTGCCGTATGCAACCTTTTTACTCTTAAACAGTGCATAGCGTTGCATATGTTTTGTGAAAAAGCCACCCAAAAACAACTAAAAAGGGAAAATTCAATTGAAAACGTTGCATTTGCCGTATGATTTTCTCTAATGAAGGTCGATAATTTGGCAAAAATACAACCTTATAAGGTAAAAACAAGTAAATAGCGTTGTTTAGAAGGTCAGCGGTTATGATGGAGGGGATTAGCTTTGATATGCATTGGAACACGTGGGTAACTGGCATGCGTGCTGTGCATGCCGTTACCCTTACGTGTTTCTCAGTGAGAACGGTGCATATCAAAGCTAATCCCCTCCATCATAACCGCATATCTTCTAAATCACTTTATCATTCTCCTCCTCTTAACAACGAGCGGAACAGAAAACAGCACTGCCTTACATACATTATCCGCTATCATGCAATACCACACAGTTTCAAGACCAAAGTGCCAGATTTTGACGCAGAAAAAGGTAAACAAAATACGGATGCCCCACATGCAGAAGGTTTCTACATAAAAAGCGTACTTTGTTTTTCCAAGCCCATAAAAGATTCCTTCGGTGACAATCATCAATCCATAAAATGGCTCGGAGAACGCAACAATGCGCAGCATGCCGGCACCAATCTCAGCCACCCGGCTGCTCTCGGTGAGAAGTCCCATCAATGGTCTTGCCACAAAATACAAGACAACACCGCTGACACACATTAGTATCATCGTCAATTTTACACTCACCGACGCAACAGCTTCCATTTGCTTCTCGTCTTCCTCACCAAGAGAAATGCCTATCAGGGTAGAGGTTGCCGTTCGGAGTCCGTAACCGGAAATATAAAAAATAGTTTCGGCGGTAACGGCAATCGAGTGGGCAGCAAAGATGGTTGTTCCCATCCCGGAAACAAGACCGGCAAACACAACATAACCAAAACAGGACGCAATACTGCTAAAAAGGACCGGCAGACCAATTCGCATACACTCTTTCATCACTTTGCCATCCACAGCAAAATTTTCCCACTTCCAGTAGAGATATTCGTTTCTCCGGTACGCAGCAAACATCAGCAATCCGGCTGTCGTATAGGATATTGCGGACGCAATTGCCGCTCCTCTGACGCCCAAACCCATTCCATAAATAAAGACAATGTTTAAAAGGATATTGGTTCCGTTGGCTCCCAGATTGATTAACATCGGCGTTTTTGTATCTTTTGTTCCCCGAATCGCAGCGCCCATAATCATCGTTGCCGAACGGAAAATCATCGGAAGACTGACAATCAGAAAATAATCGGAAGCATCCTGCCAAACAGATGGCTCCGCCCCCATCCAAATCGGAATGTATGGACTTAGGATAACAGAAATTCCGCCGGCAAAAAGCCCACACGCAAAAACTAAAATTAAAATCTGCTTTGCGATTTTCTGCAAATACTCTCTGTCGCCGCTCCCCAGTGCCTTTGCTGTCATTGATAACACCGCCACGCCAAGTGCCGCCGGAATACTGTTCACAAGCCATGTCACCGTCGTTGTAACACTGACAGATGCTGTCGCTTTTTCTCCCAGATGTCCAACCATCGCCGTATCCACATACTGCAATAACGTCGATAAAATTTCCTCTAAGATGGTAGGAATTGACAACGTAACTAACGTTTTTAAAATTTCACGACGGTTAATTTTTTGTTCCTGCATTCCTTACACCTCATTTCCTGATTCCAGCATAAGCATGAGTTTATCATATTCTATTAACCGATTTGTTTTTCTTACCTTTTTCCATACTTTTTTCCCGTTTGGGTACCAGTTTACGAGATAAGACCAGATTTCTTTCATCTTAAATAACACCGGCTGATCCGGCATGCATGCCTGATAAGCCACTTTCAATTCTCGCAAAAATACGTGCAATTCCTCTTTCTGCATCTTCTCCCCGGTCTGAATTTCACGGACAAGCCCCGGATTTGCAATAAGCCCTCGTCCAATCATAATTGCCTCAATTGTCGGAAAACGCTCGCAAAAACGTTCATATTCTTCTACCGTTGTGATATCACCATTATAGCAGAGCGGATTCTTACTGTGTTCCACCGCATATTCAAACATATCAAGGTTCGGTGTATTTTTATAATAATCATCTCGAATTCTCGGATGAATGGTTAATTCCCGAATCGGATACCGGTTATAAATCTCTAGAAGTTCCGGAAACTCATCCGGTGAATATCTGCCCAATCTCGTCTTAACAGAAATCGGCACCTCACACTGTGAAAAAATATCATCCAAAAAGCGGTCCAGTTCCTCCGGTTTCGCCAGGAATCCCGAACCTCTCCCCTTCGACACAACTGTCCCTGACGGACAGCCTAAATTCAGATTAATTTCATGATATCCATATTCAATCAGACGACCGGCTGTATACACAAACTCGTCACTGCGGTTACTGAGAATCTGAGGCACAACCGGTATCCCCTGATTATGCTCCGGTATCACATCCTTTTTTGCCCGGCCCTTAAAATCATGATTCGAAGTCGGGGACACAAAAGGTGTAAAATATTTATCCATACTGCCAAATTTCTGGTGATGTAAGTTTCGATAAATATACGTTGTAATGCCCTCTAAGGGAGCAAAATAAAACTGCTTCATTCTGTTTCGCTAAACTCCTTCATATATTTACGAAAACGAAGCGGCAGCATTTGTCTCTGCAATTTGGGATTTACACGTTCTTTAATCGCAATTGTGTCAACAAACAATTTCCATAATTTCTGAAGCTGCTTTTCGTCCTCGGAATAAGTCAGAGTAAGTTCATCCATATCTACTTCATCCATGGATAAATACACCGTTTTGTAATTTGCTTTATGAAGCAGCACCGTACGATGCACGGTATCTGCAATCACCCACTGCTCACCGGCAAAGCGATCCGCAAAGTGGTCGGCTAAATATGGCAGAACTTCACTCTTAGGATTTATTCTACCAAATAATGTGCCATTTTCCAATTCCTCAAAACGAAGTATTTCAATAAAAAAATGTGATTCATTTGTAAAATTCCGCTCAATCGCAAATAAGGTCTGCATATAAGGGGCTGTGAGATGGCTCATAACCGCCCTTCCCATCCGAAGTCCTTCCTGCACAAACCGGTAAATAGCATCCGCCTTCTGCGCTTCATAAGAGCCGCAGCAGCGATGAATAAAATCATATGCCTCCTCTGAAATCTTGCGACGGATGGTGCGCGCTACTTTCACCGCATGCTCAAAATTTGTCACAACTGTGTGATATTCGCAAAAAAGCTCCATATTCCGCCCCTGGGTATCAATCACAACTTCGTTGTGCTCATGCGGATGTCCCTCCTCATAGGCACGGTATATCGCCGAAAAAATTCCTTCTGCACTGTTTTCACACAAATAAATATGTCTTACCATCCCTGCATCACATCCTCTAACATCATCTGTCTTCCGGTTCCCTGCGCCTCAATTTCCTTTGGAAGACGTTCCTTCAAGCCAAGCAGATTAGCAAGAATAAATGTGCGGTTTAAGCGGATTGGAATCATCATATGCCCGTGACAAGTGATAAAGTACATCGCCCGTTTTAATACAACACCAAATTTCTTTAACGCATTAAAATCGAGCGTTCCTCTTCTTCGTGCCATTATAATACGCCTTGCCGATTTCACGCCAATCCCCGGCACACGTAACAATGTATGATAGTCTGCCTTTTCCACCTCAACAGGAAATGAATCCAAATGATACAGCGCCCAGTTACATTTGGGATCTACGGAGACGTTTAAATTCGGGTTTTCTTTCGTAATAATCTCATCCGCTCGAAACTGATAAAACCGCATAAGAAAATCTGCCTGGTACAGCCGGTGTTCACGCAGAAGCTCCGGTCCCTTCTCTTTCGTATCGGGCAAATGAGAATCCCCCGTTGTATTCACAAATGCCGAATAGAATACACGCTTTAAATCAAACTGCTGGTATAACGCCTGTGCCATATGGACAATTTCATAATCCGTCTCCTTTGTAGCTCCAATAATCATCTGCGTACTCTGCCCCGCCGGCACAAACCTTCCATCCTGATGAAACTCCTGCAAAGTCCCACCGGAAACCGCCGGTAACACAGTCTGGCTTTCCGACTGATACAGAGAAAGACGCCGTCTTTTTTCAATTCTCGCATCCTGCAGTAAAAGACTCTCGCTTCTGCCAATCTGTATCTGGCGCATTGGTGTCAAAATTTTCTTCCGGCTCTTCTGCGGTGCCAGCAAATCAAGCCCCTTCGCCGTCGGCAGTTCCATATTTGCACTCATGCGGTCAGCAAGCCACCCGGTCTTCTCAATCAAAAGCGGATCCGCTCCCGGAATCGCTTTGACATGAATATATCCATTAAATTTATACTTCGTGCGGAGCAGATAAATCGTCTGGTACATCTGTTCCATCGTATAATCCGGATTCTTCTGAATGCCGGAACTTAAAAACAATCCCTCAATATAATTGCGGCGGTAAAAGGAAATCGTAAGTTCCGCAATTTCCTCCGGTGTAAAACCGGCGCGTTTCACATCATTGGACATGCGGTTCTGACAATATTTACAATCATACACACACTCATTGGTCTGCAAAATCTTCAAAAGAGAAATACACCTGCCATCTGCCGCAAAACAATGGCAGATTCCCCCCGCCACGGTATTTCCCATCATCCCCTGTCTCCCTTTCCGACTGCTTCCGCTCGATGTGCAGGCAACATCGTACTTTGCCGCATCCGTCAAAATTTCTAACTTTTCAAATATCTCTTGTGTCACTGCCATACCTGCGCCTCCTTCTATATCGAACATTTGTTCTATTATAGCGCAGCTTTTTATCTTTGTAAAGTAAATCTTTTAAATTTTCTTCTCATGTACGCAAAAAATCCCCCTCGTCTCGTGAACATATCTCATCACAAAACGAGAGGGATTTCTTTTCTACATCATCAACAAATCGCCATATCGAATAAAAATGACAATCATTGAAATCAATACAACAATCAACGTCGCCGGTACTGCCGCTTTACAGTATTTTCCCCAGCCAATTCTATGACCTTCTTTTTCCGCCACGGAAATACCTACCACATTTGCCGAAGCGCCAATCGGTGTAGCACTACCGCCGATATCCGTTCCCATCGAGAGTCCCCAGGCAAGAACCGGCAAAAATCCAGCTGGGCCGCCGGCACCTAAACTCTTAATTACCGGAACCATCGTTGCCGCAAACGGAATATTATCCACAAGGGCACTTGCTACCGCTGACAGCCAAATAATAATTCCAATCATTAAGAAACTATTTCCACCGCTGATTGTTTTAATCGCATCGGCAATCAATTCCAAAACACCGGTTTCTTCCAGTCCTCCAACGACAACAAACAAACCAATAAAGAATAAAATGGTCTCATAGTCCACTTTTTTCAAGATGGTAAGCGCATGTTTTCCCGCTGCCAAAAGTGTAAGAACCGCAATCAAAACACCAATAAATGCAACCGTAAGTTTCGTCTGCGCATGCGTCACTAAAAGGACAACCGCAAACAAAAAGATAGCGGTGCTGATTGCAAAACCTTTCTTATCATGAATGGCTTTTGAAGGGTCTAAATCCGCTTCCGTAACTTCAATTTTTCCTGTTTTTACTTTCAAATCCTTGCGGAAAACAAAGTAAAAATAAATGACAATTACAATCAGGGAAATACCGGCAATCACACCGGTATTTGACACAAAATCCGCAAAACTGTAATGAAGCGCCGTTCCGATAATAATATTCGGAGGATCTCCACACATAGTTGCCGAGCCGCCTAGATTTGCGCAGAAAATTTCTGCCATAATCATCGGCACCGGATTGAATTTTAAAAGCGATGACAACTCAATTGTCACAGCCGCCAAAAACAAAATTACCGTAATACTGTCGATAAACATAGCAAGAACTGCAGACATAATCATGAATGTAATGAAAATCGGAATGGTGTTAAAATGAACCATTTTTGCGATTCTCATACAGAGCCAGTCAAAGAAACCAACTCTCGCCATGCCTTCCACCATAATCATCATACAGGCAATGAAAATAACGGTTTCCCAGTTAATTCCAATCCCGGATTCCGCAGTCCCTGAACCCTGATACCAAAAGTCCGGTGTAAAAATGCTTCGCAGATTAATAATTTCCCATATTGCATTTACACTTCTCATGCAAATGCCAAACACCCCAATCAGGGTAAGTGCACCGCAGCCAAGCGTAATATACTGTCTGCCGAATTTGTCCATCACAATCAGAACAAACATAGCGACAAAAATGGCTACAGCCAAGCCCTGTGCTACCATCTTCTTTCCTCCTAGTTTTTGCTTCCCCCAAAGTAAAAATTAAGCCTTCTCTTTTATCTCTTTTTTATCGTGGAACACCGGTTTCAAAAGAATCGGTGCAACAATTGTCGTAATAATAACAACGATAACGACCGGTCCCATCAGCTGCTCGCTCATAAGACCAAGTGCTTCACCTTTGCTGGCAACAATCAACGCAACCTCACCACGCGAAATCATACCAACACCAATCTGTAACGATTCCCTTCCGGAATATTTACACAGCCTTGCGCCTAAGCCACATCCAACAACTTTTGTCAAAATAGCTACAACTGTAAGTATAACCGCGAACCAGACAATTGTTGCTGACATCTGTGGAATTACCACTTTCAAACCAATGCTGGCAAAGAAAATCGGTGATAAGTACAAATACGACAAAGTTGAAAAACGCGATGCCAGATAATCTTCTTTCTGAATCATCGAAACAACCAGTCCGGCTACATACGCACCGGTAATATCAGCTACGCCGAAGAACTCTTCTGCCACATATGACATCAGCAGACAGAAAACAAAACTGATAATTACATATCGCTGCAAGCCGTTTTTTGTACGGTTGCTGTAGTAATTGAAAAACTTGTAAAACAGAAAACCTGCCACAACAGCAAATACAAAAAATCCAACAATTTTTACAAGTACAACCCAAAGTTTAACGGTCGGATCTGCCATACTGGTAATAACTGTCAAGGCGATAATACCAAGAATATCATCAATGACCGCTGCACCAAGAATCGCATTTCCTGCTGCCGAATTTAATTTACCAAGTTCTTTTAATGTCTCAACGGTAATACTAACCGATGTTGCGGTAAGAATAACACCGATGAATACGTTCTGCAATACTAAACTGGTACTTACATTCGACTCAATCATACCCGGACGGTTAAAGAACCATGCAGTAGCAAAGCCTCCTGCCAATGGAACCAACACACCAATCACGGCGATAATCGTCGCAGCTTTTCCACATTTTTTTAATTCCTTTACATCTGTTTCCATGCCGGCACAGAACATCAGGATTACTACACCAACTTCTGCTGTCTGCGTCAAAAACTCTGTCTGTGGAATAATCTTAAACACAGCAGGTCCAAGCAGCAAACCGGCTAACAATGCACCAACAACCTGTGGCATACGTGCACGTCTTGTCAAAAGTCCTAAAAACTTCGTACACATCAAAATCAATGCCAGATAGAGTAAGTAGTTACATGTTTCCATGATAAAACCTCCTTTGACCATAAAAAAGGGGACAAATGTGACCGCTCACCGCTGACCACATTGCCGCCTCATTCTGACCATAAAATTTTTATTGCTATTTTCTCATGTCAACATTATTATACTCTCAATTTTCGAAAAAGCAAGCACTTTATTTTTTTGTTTTTGGGGGTCAAAAATGTCCTCTTTTATTTAGTTTAATCCCGGTACTTTTGGAAGTTTTGCAATGCTTGCCGCAATTTCCTCATCCGTCAATGTATAGTTTTCCATTTTACCATCATTGAATTTCTCATAAGCATACATATCAAAATATCCGGTTCCGGTAAGTCCAAACAGAATCGTTTTTTCTTCTCCGGTTTCACGACATTTAATTGCCTCGTCCATTGCTACACGAATTGCATGAGAACTTTCCGGTGCCGGAAGGATTCCTTCTACTTTGGCAAACTCTTCTGCTGCCGCAAATACATCGGTCTGTGATACGCTGACTGCTTCCATCAATTTATCATCATAGAGCTGGGACAATACCGAACTCATACCATGATAGCGAAGTCCTCCGGCATGATTTGGTGCCGGCATGAAGCTGCTGCCAAGTGTGTACATTTTTGCAAGCGGACAAATTGCTCCGGTATCACAGAAGTCATACGCATAAGTTCCTCTTGTGAAACTTGGGCAGGATTTTGGCTCTACTGCAATGAAACGGTAATCTGCTTCTCCGCGAAGTTTTTCACCCATAAATGGTGCAATCAAACCTCCTAAGTTTGAACCGCCGCCTGCGCAGCCAATAATGATATCCGGCTTTTCACCATATTTATCCAGCGCAATTTTACTCTCCAGACCGATTACCGACTGATGAATCATAACCTGGGCAAGTACCGAACCAAGTACATAACGATAACCTTCCTGTGTCGTTGCCGCCTCAACCGCCTCTGAAATAGCACAGCCTAAGCTTCCGTTTGTATCCGGGAACTCTGCACGGATTTTTCTGCCGACCGCAGTTTTTTCGGATGGTGACGGAGTCACATTTGCACCATAGGTGCGCATAACTTCGCGTCGGAACGGTTTCTGCTCATAAGAAACTTTTACCATAAATACCTGACAGTCAAGTCCAAGAAATGCACACGCCATGGAGAGTGCTGTTCCCCACTGACCTGCACCAGTCTCTGTCGTAACACCTTTCAAGCCCTGATTCTTTGCATAATAAGCCTGCGCAATTGCAGAGTTGAGCTTGTGGCTTCCGGATGTATTATTTCCTTCAAATTTATAATAAATCTTTGCCGGTGTCTTCAAATATCTTTCCAAATGATAAGCACGTACAAGCGGTGCCGGACGATACATTTTGTAGAACTGCAAAATTTCATCCGGAATGTCGATGTACGGTGTTTTGTCATCCAATTCCTGCTTTGCCAATTCTTCACAAAAAATACCGCTTAATTCTTCTAATGTAACCGGTTTGCCGGTTGCCGGATTCAAAAGCGGTGCCGGTTTGTTAATCATATCGGCGCGAAGATTGTACCACTGCTTTGGCATCTCGCTTTCATCCAAATAAATTTTGTAAGGGATTTCTTTTTTACTCATTTTGTTTCTCCTTCTGATTGTCATTTATTTACAGGCCGCCTAAGCAAATTACGCAAGCTGATAGGCAGCCCTGTTTTCTTCTATTCAAACAAAGTATCTAATTGTTCATCAAAATCATCTATCCTGCCTCTCAATCTCTAACCAAAAATCGTCATCTGCCATTCGCCCTTTTGTCTTTTCAATTATCAGCATCGGGTCATAAAATGGCAATTCAAAATGCCTCAACATCAATTTCATTTTATCTCTAGTTCTAGGAAAACAACGAGATTCCAAAAATTTTTCATACTGTTCATAAGTTGGTTCTTCCACACAACCAAACGCACGATACAATAGATTTTCCGCATAATTGTGAAGTCTAACCTTCCGTGAATGCTCATCCACATCAATAATAGTACATACTCCTTTGGGACACATATACCAAAATCGTAATGGATATTCTTTTTTCGGCGCAATGATTTCCTCACCGGATACCGCTATTCGTTTCTTCTCCATCATACACGCCCCCTTTTGTTTTTCCTATATAATAAGTATACCCCAGAAATAGGGCAAACGCAATTATTTTACATATTCCTCCTGCTGGTACATCGCAAGCACCCGATTATAAAATGTTCGCACTGCCGGTGCCATGTTATCCGGATTCAGTGCAGCAATTCCAATGATGCGGCAGGCATCCGGTTTTACCGGAAAACAATCCACTTCATAAGGAATATCTTTCATAACCATTTCCGGCATCAAACAAATTCCGAATCCATTTGCCACCATTACAACCGTAGACAAATCGTCAACCACATGGTAACTTGACCGGACATCCAAATGATTTTCCTTCATAAAATTCTGAATGTCGGCATCTGTACTTTCACGCTGTGTAACAAACTGGCAGTTTTTCATTTCCTCAATGCTCATCGGTTCTTTCGATGTTCTGTGCCCCTTTTGCACGACACATAACAGAGGGTCTTTGTACAGCGGCTCGATTGGAATATCAGCGGCACTGGATACCGACAAAAAGCCTACATCCACCACGCCATTTTTTATCCAGTAAACAACATCATCATACGTTCCCTGAAAAATTTCCATACTGATATCCGGATATTCTTCATGGAAAGAATGAATCAGCTCCGGAATCCAGTTCGTACAGACGCTGGAAAAACATCCGACTTTCACTTTTCCCTGTTTTAATCCATTAAATTCCGATATCGCCTGCTGTAAACTTTCATCGCTGTTCAAAACTGCATTTACATAAGGAAGAAGCCGCTCTCCATAATTAGTAAGCGTCACACCGCTTTTTGCGCGGTTTAATACGCAAAAACCAAGTTCTGCCTCCAGTGAAGATACCGCATGGCTGACTGCCGATGGCGTAAGCCCCAGCAAATCCGCCGCCTTCCGAAAACTTCCCTGCTCCGTAACGGTTTTGAACACTTGGTAGGTAAGTAACGTCATTTACCTGCCTCCTCTCTTATCCTATCATACCAAAAGGCAGGGCAGGATGCAACTATGCAAGACAATTCTCCCCCAAAAACAACGCTTTTCCCCAGTTTTCCGCCTTATGGTTGTTTTTCTTACAACTATTTTTCTATTTCATGCAACTCTTTCTTAAAAATCTAGAAAAAAGCGTTGTTTTTCTCGGAAAAATTGAGATAAATCCGACAAAATGGGGCTGAATATGCAACGTTTTTGGGCTTTGGAGCAAGTTAGCGTTGTTTTAAGCAAGTTGCCAGCACTTCTTCCGGCGAACATGCCTTGTAATGACCACTGGAAACCTTCTTAAGCCGTGCAGCGCCTATCTCTTCGCGATAGGCTCTCACGGGCTGCGCCCACCTGTTGGTGCCTTAAGCCGCATAAGGGATATCGCTTTGCGATATCCCTTATCACGGGCTGCGCCCTATAAAATCAAAAAACAGCGCTCCCACCATTTTGTGCAAGCACAAATGGGTGGAATCACTGTTTTTTAATTTTGCACAGCTTAAGCCTAACGTGCACATTTATACTGTAAGTCTTCCCAGCGGCGGTCTACTTCTGCCTGGAATTGCTCGATTAGGTGTTCGTTGCCTTTTTTGAAGAGGTGTTTGAAACGTCCCTGAACACGAAGGAAGTCTTCGATTGGGAGTTTCTTCTTTGGCTCATAGGAAAGAATCCATTTGCCATGGTCTACTTCAAAGAGTGGCCAGTAACAGGTTTCTACGGCAAGTTTACAGATGTTCATGATTTCTGCGGTGTCGTAACGCCAGCCACGTGGGCATGGTGTCATTACATTCAGAAAGCTTGCACCTTCTGTGTAGATGGCTTTTTCGGATTTTCGATGCAAATCTTTAAAATCCGTTGTCATTGTTGTCTGTGCAACATAAGCGACGTCATGGTCTGCAATGATGCTTGCCAAGTCTTTGCGGTTCTGCATTTTTCCTACGGACTGTTTGCCAACCGGCGTTGTCGTGGTGTCCGCATACATCGGGGTTGCGGAAGAACGCTGGATACCGGTGTTCATATAGGCACCGTTGTCATAGCAGACATATACCATGTCATGTCCACGCTCCATCGCACCGGACAAGGACTGGAAACCGATGTCGTAAGTTCCGCCGTCTCCACCAAATGTAATAAATTTAAATGTTTCGTCTTCCGGCAGTCTGCCGCGTTTTTTCAAGGCACGGTAAGCAGTCTCAACACCACTTAATGTGGCACCTGCATTTTCAAATGCATTATGTATGTAACTGTCTTCCCATGCGGTGTATGGATACATAAAAGAAGAAACTTCCAGACATCCGGTGGCATTACCAATGACTGCGTGGTCTCCCTCATGCAGAGCACGAAGTACGGCACGTACAGCGATTGTTGCACCACAGCCGGCACACATACGATGTCCCGGAGCCAATCTCTCTGGTTTTTCCATCATAGTTTTTAAACGATAATCACTCATACTATCCTCCGTTTATCCTCTCAGTCTGATATACTGGTACTGTTCTACTGTCTTGCCATTTTCAATCATATCCTCTAATTCTGCGAATACATCTTTTACATCTTTAATCGTAAAATCGCGTCCGGCCAGACCGTATATATAATTCACTGCTTCAATCATTACCTTATTTTTAAACAAAGCTGCCGGCACTTCACTGCCAAGTGGTCCGCCATTGCCATTGTAGCTCTCACAACGGTCCATAACGGCAACTGCTTTGCAATTTGCCAAGGCTTTTGCAATTTCCTCTGAAGGGAATGGACGGAATACACGGAGTTTGAGTACACCGACTTTTTTGCCTTCTGCCCGAAGTTCATCCACAGCCTCTTTTGCAGTTCCTGCTGCCGAACCCATAATCAACATAATGTAATCGGCATCTTCCGTTTTATATTCCTCAAAAAGCTCAAAACCACGTCCGGTCAGCTCTTTGTATTTTTGGGCAACTTCCTTGATAACTTCTTTCGAATTTTCAAGAGCCACTTCCTGATTTTTCTTTGCTTCCATCGCATAATTGGAAACAGAATACGGTCCTACCGCAATCGGTTTGCCGGGATTTAACAAAAATTCTTCCGGATGATACTCACCGACAAAATCTTTGACCGCTTCATCTTCCAAAAGCGTAATATTTTCCACGGCGTGGCTTGTAATAAATCCATCCTGACAAATCATAACCGGAAGATGTACTCTCGTATCTTCCGCAATCGGATATGCCTGAATAAAGTTGTCATACGCTTCCTGATTATTTTCTGCGTAAATCTGAATCCAGCCGGTATCTCTTGCGCCCATACCATCGGAGTGGTCGCAGTTAATATTAATCGGACCGGATAATGTACGATTTACCAATGCCATAACAAGTGGCAAACGGTTCGATGCAGCAAGAAGAAGCTCTTCCCACATAAGTGCAAGTCCCGCAGAGGAAGTAGCCGTCAGACTTCTCGCACCTGCTGCCTCAGCACCAATCGTTGCACTCATGGAAGAATGTTCACTTTCCACCGGGATAAACTCGGTATCCATCTCACCATTTGCAATATAGGTAGAAACCATCTGTGGAATCTCCGTCGAAGGAGTAATCGGAAATGCCGGCATAACATCCGGATTAATCTGGCGGATTGCATACGAAACCGCTTCATTTCCTGACATACGTTCTTTAATTGCCATTAGATATTTCCCTCCTTCATCTCAATTGCGCCAAATGGGCATACTTTAGCACAAATGCCGCAGCCCTTACAATGGTCATAGTCAAATTCGCCACGCTTTCCATCTTTAACCGGAATACTGCAGTCCGGGCAAACCGGGGTGCAGAGCAGGCATTGTTTACATTTATCTGCAACATAAATCGGGGTATTCGTGCGCCACTCACCGGTATTAAAAAGTTTTGAAGTGCCACCCGCAAAAACCATCAAGCCTTCTGTCAAATCCTGATGTGGTGTTTTTTCGTTGATTTTTGTAACATCTGTTCTCACGCCATTGCCTCCTTATCTTTCTGAATATCGATGGAAACAACGTCAAAGGCACGCTCCAACGCTTCCATATTACCGTCAATTACTTCCGGTTTCTTTGCAAATTTATGTTCATAAGAAGCTCTCATTTCATGAATAAAAGTCTCTTTTTCCATTACTTCACTGACCGCTACCGTAGCTGCTAACATCGGTGAATTCGGAAAATTCTTTCCTAATGTCTCCACGGAAATATGTCTGGCATCAATCGCATAAACACGACCTTTGTAGCCATTGAGTTTCGGAATCATGTCCTCTCTCTTTTTCGGTGTATTAATAATAATTGCACCGGTTTCCTTCAAACCGGCTGTCACATCAACCGAATCCAAAAGCGTCTCATCTACAACTACCACATAATCCGGGTGGTAAATGTTTGAATGTACGCGAATCACATCGGAACTGATGCGGTTGTACGCCGTAATCGGTGCTCCCATACGCTCCGGACCATATTCCGGAAATCCCTGCACGTTCTGACCCGTTTTGAACGCTACATCCGCAAGCAAAAGTGCTGCCGTCTTGGCACCCTGGCCGCCGCGGCCGTGCCATCTGATTTCGATACCGTTCTTCATCGTTCTCAAATCTCCTTCTATCCTTCATCCATTGGGTGCAAAATTTTCTCAATAACGTTTTGACCCAGCATATCCTATTATATCGTAGGAAAAACAAATGTAAAGCGAAAATGTTTAATTTTGTTCACTTTTGAAGTGAATTATTTTCATTATCTGTTTTTTTCAACTTTCTTCGGGCAAACAGTTGGAACAAGCCCCCATTTATGTTATACTATTAACAGAAACATTAAAGGAGATTGGATTTCATTGATTAAGCGATTTTATGTACCAACTTCCAAACTAGAAGAGGGCATGCAGATTGACCAGGTTATCAAAGACAGACTGGACCGTACACTCATTGCCCGTGGCTCTGCTTTGGATGCTTATTTGATTGAAGGCCTGAAAAAACGAGGCATACACGGAGTATACATAAAGACAGGTGAGGAAGACCCGGAGGAAAAACCGGAGGAAGAAACACTCACCCCTTTTGTACGCAATAAAATTGAAAAATACCGCACAGAAGACCCAAGAAAAGTTCATTTATCAGAGAGTGTAAAAAAACGCGTATCCGAGGGAATCCAGTATTTATATAACAATTCAGACTCACCGGAATTCACAAACACTTCCGCCAAAATAACAAATGACTTGATTCACGCAATTGACCATAACGATGCTTTGGCGGTTGATATCAGTGCGCTCAAAACGAGCGATGAATATACGTTTAAGCACAGTGTGGATGTCGCTACCATCTCCATGATTATTGCGAGAAACTTGGGCATGTCAAGCAAAGATGTTTATAATATCGGTATCGCCGGACTTTTACACGATATGGGAAAATCAAAAATCCCATCCGAAATTTTAAACAAGCCGGCACGCTTAACGGACGAAGAATTTGCTATTATGAAACAGCACTCCGAGCTTGGCTATAACATCTTAAAAGAGAAAAAAGAATTTCACGGCGCCATATCGCTTGCCGTGCTGCAGCATCATGAAAAAATGAACGGAACCGGATATCCGTTTGGATACGCTTCCGATAAAATTGTACCTTATGCAAAAATTCTGTCCATTGCGGACGTTTACGACGCTCTAGTAACCGAGCGCCCTTACAAAAAATCATTTTCCCAGCGCACCGCCGTGGAAATGATTATGTCAATGACCGCCGAGTTAGATATCACTGCCATGCGCAGTTTCATGGAGAGCGTCATTCTCTACCCGGTTGATACAACCGTTTCGCTGAGCAATGGCGAACAGGCCCGCGTTGTAGAAAATAAACCAAATGCCGTCCTTCGTCCCACCGTTGTAGGACTAAAGAGCGGCATTGTTTACAATCTTTCGGAAGACTTAACTTGTGCTTCCATCGTTATTCAATAGACACGATTTTATTTAATCCACCATACGAATACTTTCAATGACCGGCTGATCTGCTTTTTCAATCGTGCCGTTACCGTCAGTCGGAGTGGCATCTTCACAAATCTTATCGACAACACTCATACCCTTTGTCACTTTTCCAAACGCAGCATACTCACCATCTAAATAGGTCGAATCCTGATGCATAATAAAGAACTGAGAACTTGCGCTGTCCGGGTCTGACGAACGTGCCATGGAAATCACACCTCTTTTATGGGAAATGTTATTCTCTACTCCATTGGAAGAAAACTCACCTTTAATCGTCTCATCCGAACCTCCGGTTCCGTTTCCTAACGGATCACCACCCTGAATCATAAATCCGGATATAATGCGGTGGAATGTCAAACCATCATAAAACTTTTCGTTCACCAATTTGATAAAGTTTGCAACCGTAATCGGTGCTGTAGCACCGTCTAACTCCACCTCAATCGTGCCATAATTTTTTACTTTGATTTTTGCGTGATGCTTTCCCTTTGTATCCGTTGTTTTCGATTCCGGCTCTTTTGTTACCTCGGCTGTCTCCGTAGCTTTTGGAGCCTTTGTTGCTTTTGTCTCGCTCGTCGTATCGGATTTTGAACTCCCACACGCACTAAGCCCCATTACAAGAACTGCCAATACAAGCAGAAAACTAAATTTCTTTTTCATGTTACTAAATTCTCCTTTCAAACGTCATTGTCCCCATTATAGCGAATCACTGCCTTTTATGCAAGTTCGGGAAAGCATGTTATGTTCTTTTGCATTTCCTTCTTTCGTGTCGTCTTCTCTATTCACTGACGATATCGCCACATAACCGGTCGGTCACAATTTCCTTGCATCTTTCTCTATGTGCCACATGAAGTGGGTGGTTCATAAACTTCTTTAACGATTCCTCATCTGTAAATTCTGCATAAAAAACAAGGTCATAGCCACCGGCAAAATTGCGGTTTATCTCTGCATGCAAAAGTCCCTCTATATTTCCATTCATCGTAGCCACTGACTGCTGCATAAAACGAAGGGATTCCTCCTGTGTATGCTCCTCTTTCACTTTCTCCGTGTAATTCCAAAATAAAATATGTCTTATCATCGTTTTACCTCCTTATTTCCTAACTCCCAAAAGGCGACTGCACTCGCCGCCGCTACATTCAGTGAATCAACGCCATGTGACATCGGTATTTTGATGGTGTAATCGCTTTGTTTTATTGTCTGCGGCATAAGCCCTTCTCCTTCGGTTCCCAGAATGATAGCAAGTTTTTCTTCTTCTTTCAGTTTCTCATCCGCAATTGAAACCGTATCCTCACACAGTGCCATTGCCGCCGTTTTATAGCCAAGTTTGTGCAGCCTGCTCACATAGGTTTCCTCATCCGGTAGAAAACTCCACGGAACCTGAAACACAGTTCCCATACTTACCCGCACCGCACGGCGGTATAAGGGGTCGCTGCAATCCGGTGTAAGCAGGACGGCATCCATTGAAAGCGCCGCTGCCGAACGGAAAATCGCACCTACATTCGTTGGATTCACCACGTTTTCTAAAACCGCTATCCGGCTTGCATTTTTACACACATGTTCAATCGACGGAAGTTCCCTGCGGTACATCGCACAAAGCATTCCTCTCGTGAGTTTGAATCCCGTGATTTTTGTCAACACATCAAACGGTGCTGTAAAAATTGGAATCTCCGGGTATTTTTCGATAAATTTCCGCCCCTGCTTTTCGATGTGCGCCTCTTCCATGAGAAATGATACCGGCTCATAACCAGCCGCCAATGCTCTCTCAATCACAATCGGACTCTCCGCAATAAACATCCCCCTTCCATGCGCCGGGCGGTGTTTTAACTGCGCCTCTTTTTCACGCGCATAAAAATCAAGTGCCTCATCTGAAAAATCCGCAATCTTAATTATGTTTGCCATCGTTTCTATGTGCTCCTTCTTATGCGTAAGTTCGAATCAGCCAGCGTAAGCGCTTCTTGGTCTCTGTAATCAACACCATATTACGTGCTAACGGCTGTCCGCTTCCGCCAGCCCATTGTGCCGCTTCCTTGGCTGCTTCCTTTTCTTTTTTCTTTATCCAGCGAATCTGTTTTTTCTTTAACACTTTTTTCTGCTTTGCCGACAACCCTTTATAAAGCAGTTTGTATACACGATTAAGTTCTTTGTCCCAGATTTTGAATTCTTTGTAAGAATCTTGATTCATTTCAAGCTGCGGACCATCATACTTAAAGTTCTTTTTGCATTTGCGGTATATTTTATTGTAGCTTCGAATCAATGTCACCTGTCTTTTGCTCTGCTTTTTCACCGCCGCCGATGCAGGAACCGCCATAGAAACTGCGGTCGTTGTAATTAACATCGTAAATATCATAACATATGTGATTATTTTTTTCATAAGTCAAGCACTCTCCTTTTTCTATTGATATTTCTTCTTTTATCATAGAATGTTATGTGCGTGACGTCAAGGTCAAGTGTTCTCTGCATGCTTTTTGTTTTTCGGTAATTCTTTAGAAATGGTTTGTGTCTTGTGGGCGCTCTCGCTAATTGAGCGCGTAGCGGTATGGGCACTGAAACTACCAGTGCCACATACCGACGTACTCAAACCCACTCGTCACAAACCATTTCTAAAGAATTACCGGAATTCAAACACCATTGCATCGAACCTTTGACTCAATTCAAACAATCCTATTCTCTTTACAGCATAATATATAATTGATTTGCATAGGTCAGAGGATTCACCCCCATACAACCTAATTCATCAGAAAAAGGGAAAATAGTTGTCACAGAACCGATTAACCAACTTAGAATGATTAAATCGTGGCAAATTTTTTATGACACTTTATTTGGATTCCAGTAATTCAGTAAAAAGACTTTGCGTCTCGCGGGTTTTGAGTACGTCGGTATGTGGCACTGGTAGTTTCAGTGCCCATACCGCTACGTGCTCAACGAGCGAAAGTGCCCACGAGACACAAAGTCTTTCTACTGAATTACGGAAAACAAAAAAAGTCAATAAATACTTGCCATATTCTAACTTCTCTCTGCATGCCAAACGGCAGCCCATTACAGACTGCCGTTTGCTTTCCCTCTCTGTTTGCCTTCGTCTTTCCCTTTGGTGTTTACCCTTGTGTTCACATATCCTCCTGTTATGTCTTTAGCCGTAACACAAATCTTACCCGAACTTTTTACAAATAGCAACCACTTTGGCACAAGCGGTAAAAAAATTACACAAACGGTAAAAATATTCTTTTATGCTTCTTTGTTTTTGTGTCAAAATATGCTACAATAAGGAAAATTTGTAAAACTTTTGGATTATAAGGAGATTAACTTTGAGAATTGCGATTGTGGATGATGATACACAAATGTGTGAACAGTTGCGCACTTTGTTAAATGAATTTCTCGGAGATTCTTCAGAAATATCGGATTATCGAAGTGGCGAAGAATTTCTGAGCGCTTGGGAGACTGCGGATTTTGACCTTATTATTTTAGATATTTTTATGGACAAACTGACCGGCGTGGATGTTGCCCGTAAAATCAGGAAACGAGACAGCAATGTAAAAATTGTTTTCAGTACAACAAGCAATGAATTTGCCAGTGAAAGTTATGAGGTAAATGCCTGCTATTATCTGCGCAAACCATTTGGGCGCGACAAAGTAAAGGTTATGTTAGACCGGCTTAACCTCGCAGAAATTGAGAAGATGCGTACGGTAAAACTTCCCGATGGCACCAATGCCATCCTGCGCAATATTATTTATGTTGATTTTTCTTCACACCGGGTCACCCTTCACTGCAAATACGACGTTGACACAATTGTGCGGACTTCTTTTTCCGAAATCGAGTCGCTCTTATGTGCCTATCCGTATTTTTCCAGCCCGACAAAAGGTATGTTGATTAATTTTTATGAAGTTGCTTCCCAGACCAATGATGTTTTTGTCATGAGCGACGGAAAAAGTATCCCAATTAGCCGACGTAAATCCAAAGAAGTTTTAGATGCCTATTTTACGTTCCGGTTTGAAATGTTACGAAATGGAGGTGGCAAATGATGCTGTCTTTTTATCGATTGGCGGAAGTCGCCATTTATTCCCTGCTGAATTTTCTTCCTTTTCTTGCTCTGGCACTTTATCCGTTCCGGCACAGTCTTCGTTTTTCGATAAAAACAACATTTTTTTTGATTATTCTTGTAACAATTTTGCAGCTTTTTCTCGGTGCATGGGCTGCCTTTGCTCCCGGAAACAACGCCGGAACCATCAGTGCAGTAAGCACCATCCTGTATGCTGCTTTTTATTTTCTTGCCATAAAAAAACACTTTGGCAAAACGTTTTTTACACTTTTAATGATTTCAAATCTTGCGAGCCTCGCTGTAATTTCGTCAAAGACCATAGAAAATCTTTTCTTCCCTGACCTCGCCGTACAAAGTTACCGCTGGTCTTTTTCTCTCATGCTTGCTGTGGTAGAAATAATTCTTGCTATTCCTCTGTTTTTCTATATGAAAAAAGTGTATACACCGGCAGTAGAAAAGGAGCCATCCGGCTTTGAATGGCGGTATTTGTGGTTAATTCCTGCCACCTTTTATGTGATGTGGTATTATGCGTTCTACGGAAATGCTTCCAAAACAAGTCTTGAGATTGCCCTGCGTCCGAAAAACACGATGTTTTTATTTATTATCAATGTCGGTGCCATTTTCATTTACTATGTCGTTACACGCCTGATTTTGGAGCAGACCAAAACCCTCCTGCTGACTGAACGCAACCATGAATTGACCATGCAGACGGTACAATACGAAAATTTGCAGGAGAAAATCACAGAGGTGCGCCGAGCCAAGCACGATGTCCGCCACCATATCACACTTATGCAGGAATACCTGAATACGAAAAACTATACTGCTCTAAGTGAGTATCTAAAACAGTACAGAATGAGTTTACCAGACGATACGCCGGTACAGTTCTGCGCAAATCCTGCCGCCAATGCCGTGCTTGTATATTTTGCACAACAGGCCAAAGAGCAGGGTATTACCTATCTCGTAAAAACAGAAATTCCGGAAAAAATCAACATTCCGGAAACCGACATTTCGGTTCTCCTCGGCAACCTATTGGAAAACGCTGTAGATGCCTGCAAATCGGAACAAACACCGGACAAAAAAATCATCGTCCGCGCAAATACTGACGGCGGCTCACTCTGTATCACCGTAGATAACACTTTCACCGGAACGCTTGCACATACCCCAGATGGGAATCTTGTTTCCACCAAACATAAAGGACTTGGGCTTGGAACCCGCTCCGTAAAAAATATTGTGAACCAGCATGGCGGCATATGCCGGTTCGAGGCAAAGGATGGAATGTTTTACGCTTCTGCGCTGTGCCAGATGGGGGAGTGAAGGGGGCTAACAACCTCTACACCAAATATTTTTCCACCAGTTCTTCAACAATCTGAGAATTCAAAACTGTCAATTCTGTTTCAAAAGTGAGTATCAAACGTTCTCCCAAATGGATTCCATTTCTCTGATAAGATTCTATTTTCTTTACAGCAGATTTGGCATACTCCGGTTTGTCCATCATGCCTTCATGCTCCCAGTAAATTTCTTTCCGCGTTTTTTTCGATAAAAATGTAAAATCCGGGTATACCGTACCATATCCTTTCAAATATAGGGGTTTTTCATACTGATATAAAATGTTGTTTCTGTAGAAATAATCCGCAAGAATCTTCTCTGACTTTGACCTGACACGCTCACCTTTTTCTGTCACAATTTCAGCGGTTCCCTCGTAAAATTCTTTGCCGTGATATTCGCTGTCATACCACTTAGCAAGTTCTTTCTCCCATATTGGCTCAACCGGTGTGACTAACAACTGCCTTTGTGTATGCATCGATGTATAAATCTTTTCAATTTCATCATCGGAATAGTCCCTCGTTATCCTTTCTATCTGCCGAAGTCTTGCTTTAGCTTTTTTCAGCACACTCTGATTATACTTCTTTTGAGCAAGCAGCTTTGGCAGTTCGGAATCTATTTTTGAAATATAAGTTCCTTCATTATCTTCTACACAATGGTAATATCGAACCTTATTTTTGTCTTTTGATATCCGCAGATTTCCTTTCGGTACAGATTTCAATTCGTTCTCTACCTTGCTGCAAATCATTTCTAAGTTTTTTTGCTCCTTTAATAACAATTTTTTCAATCCTTGCATTTATCCACCTCTTTCATATGACTTTATTTACAAAATACTTAAATCCAGTCAACTCATATATCTATTTTTGTTGACCTTTTTTCGCTTTTCTATTATTTTAGTCAACTATTTTGTTAACTAAAATGACTTGTTTGGGAAAAAATATGATTCCAGTCAACCATTTTACATTCAAAAGTTGACCGCTATCGCAAATATACAAATCTAAGTCACCGCATCCATCCAAAACGGTTGACCGCCATCGCAAATACTCAAATTCCAGTCACCACATCCATCCAAAATGGTTGACCGTAATATAGAAAATTAGAATCTAAGTCACCTAAGACCAAAATATAGAAAAACATCGGGAACAACTCTGTTCCCGATGTTGTAATAATCCTGTTTCCAAAAACTAACGTTTTGAGAACTGTGGTGCACGACGAGCTTTCTTCAAGCCGTATTTCTTTCTTTCCTTCATACGTGAATCACGAGTAAGGAATCCGGCCTTTTTAAGAATCGGTCTGAAATCAGCATCTGCTTCATTCAAAGCACGAGCGATACCATGACGGATAGCGCCTGCCTGACCTGTGAAACCGCCACCTTTAACAGTAACTTTTACATCGTATTTGTCAGCAGTGTTTGTAGCTTCCAAAGGCTGACGAGCGATGATTTTCAAAGTCTCAAGACCAAAATAATCGTCAATATCTTTTTTATTAATTGTCACTTTACCGGTACCTGGTGTAAGGTATACACGAGCGATACTGGATTTTCTTCTTCCTGTTCCGTAAAATGTTGAACTAGCCAATGTTATCTCTCCTTTCTATACCTCATTAAATGTCCAATGTTTCCGGTTTCTGTGCTGCATGGTTGTGCTCCGGTCCTGCATATACGTGCAGTTTCTTAAGCATCTGGCGTCCCAAAGGTCCCTTTGGAAGCATACCCTTTACAGCGTGAGTAATTACAAATTCCGGTTTCTTCTGCATCATTTCTCTCAATGTAGCTTCTTTCATTCCGCCTACATATTCAGAGTGATGATAGTAAATCTTCTGATCCAGTTTCTTACCTGTAACCTGAATCTTCTCTGCATTTACTACGATTACATAATCGCCTGTGTCAATGTGCGGTGTGTAAGTTGGTTTGTTTTTACCTCTTAATACATTCGCAACTTCTGATGCAAGACGTCCCAAAGTTTTTCCTTCAGCGTCTACAACATACCATTTTCTTTCCACTGTGGATGGACTTGCCATAAAACTTTTCATCCTTGGAATCCTCCTTATTTAGTTCTTGCTTACTAGGTTTTGCAAAACAAAACTGGTTCGGCTGTTTTCCTTGTTACATGCGTATTCTCGTTACCGGGGCATGGAACGACAAAACACGCCATACTCATATAGTATACGATACCAAAGTGCCTCTGTCAAGATTTTTTTCTTGACGCAGACCATTTCTTATGGCCATAATAAAAACAGCAAAAAAAATGAAATAAATGCAACACTTTGACACCAAAATCAATCTAATTATTAGCTGTGAGGGATTTCACAGAGAACTGTATACAGTATATTCGCACAAATGTGCAGATTGGAGGCACCCGTGACAAAGACAGACTGGATTTTCGTACAACAGGCAAAAAAGGGCGATTCCCATGCTTTTGCCAGACTTTACGAAATCTATTACAAAGACTTATACCATTTTGCCCTTTATTATACGAAGGACAGCATAACTGCCGAGGACGCCGTCAGTTCAGCCGTTTTAAAAGCATTTGAGCAATTACATAAACTGCGGAAAAACGACGCGTTCAAGAGCTGGTTGTTCCAGATTACGGCAAACGAATGTAAAAAATTATTAAAACAAAAATCCATTTATTTAAATGATGCGTCATGGCAGGAACCGGCTGCCGCCGAAGATGGCTACCTGACACCGGAAATTCAAGACGAACTTTCACAGCTAAGTGAGCCGGAACGGCGTGTCATCACCTTATCCGTGTTTGGCGGCTATACCAGCAAAGAAATCGCAGGCATCCTAAAAAAACGGGAAGGCTCCATCCGTTCCATCAAAAGCCGGGCACTTGCAAAACTCCGCGAGAAAAATGCGGACTTATAAACATAAGGAGGTCAATTATGAGCGATAAAAATTTTGAAGAAAAACTCAAAAAACATTGGCGCGAAGAAGCGGATTCCATTCCGGTTCCGGATTCTCTGCACCCTGCAAAAATAGAAGAAATGATAGATAAAAAAATGGAAGTTCCTAAAAAACGCACCTACAAAAAATTGTATGCCGGCATTACTGCGGCAGCTGCTTGTCTTGCGCTTCTTATCGCTGGCACAGCTTATTACTTTAACACCGGACGGCAATCAGAAAAAGGAACCCCTGTTGCCAATTCGAAGCAAACCACCTCGGGCAGACACGAGTTTGTCGGCAATACCAGTTATTCAGAAATTTATGACCTGATTCAAAAATATCATGATAAGCAACCCATGTCCGATATTGCCGCAGAGGGTTCGGCATCCACCGGAGCAAAGTCCTCGACAGCAGCCGAAGACACAACAGCCACCCCCAACTATTCAGAAACGGATCTTCAGGTAAAAGATGTCATGGAAGGCGACATCGTCAAAACAGACGGTTCCTATATCTATACCATGTTAAATAACAACAATTGTGCCAAAATCCGCATATATTCTGTGGAGGGAAAAACTATAGAATTAGTTAAGCAATTTACCCTAAAAAAAAGATGGGTAGAGGAATTGTATTTAGAAAACAGTAAATTAATTATACTTTCCTCAGACAGCATTGAAGATAATTCAAATGCCACTTGCGGCGTTGCTGATGATTGCATTACTTTGAATGAAACCACCTATATAGATATTTACGATGTCAGTACACCGCAAAATGCCAAAAAAATAAAAAGCCTGTCGCAAAGCGGAATATATAAAACTTCCCGCTTTACAAATGGATATCTCTACACTTTTTCTTTCCACCTAATTACGGGTGAATGCAAAAATGAAAAAAAGATATCTGAATATATTCCTTCCGTAAACGGCAAAACAATGAAGGAAAATAAGATACAAAAAATTGTAGATGACCCTGTAAATAGTTATGTTGTCATGACAAGTGTAAATCTTGCCAAACCGGATGATTTCTCCGACACCGCAGCCGTGCTCTCGGATTACACCACGTACTACATGAGCACATCCCATTTATACCTTGCCAACACCATTTACGAACAATTTTTATGGGACAGCAGCACAAAAACTGCCATCAGCAAATTTGAATATAAAGACGGTGCATTTTCCTACCAAACAACCAAAAAGGTAAAAGGCCAAATTAATGATTCCTATTATATGCATGAATATAAAGGAAATTTTGCTTTCGTCTACACCGACTGGAGAAACGAAACATCGACCAATGGTATCTGCATTTTAGACAAAAACATGAATACTCTTGGCAAAATTGATAATTTAGGTAACGACGAAACCATTTATGCATCGTATTACATTGGTTCCATGGCATACTTTGTCACCTACCGCCAGACAGACCCGGTATTTGCTGTCGACATCAGCAATCCGAAAAAGCCGGTTGTTAAAGCAAAATTAAAACTGCCGGGCTTCTCCTCTTACCTTCATTCCTTCGGCGAAAACCAACTGATTGGCGTTGGAATGGCAGGTGGTGATGATGATAAAGTAAAAATTTCTCTCTTTGCCTTAGGAGAAAATGGTTCCGTAACCGAACAGACAAAACTGCTCCTGCCAAAATACAGCGAAACGGAAGCAGGCAGTAACCACAAATCGGTTTTCATTGACGAGGAGCGGAAACTTGTCGGCTTTGCCACGATAGCCGACACCACACTGCGCTACAAACTCTATCATTTTGATGGAACCGGATTTAAACAGGTATTAAATGTTCCAATTAAGGAAATGTCAAACACACGAGGTATACGAATCGGCAATTACTTCTATGTCGTTGACAACGCAAAAAAAATCCATGCTTACGATATGCAAACATGGAAATAAAATCTTTATTTAAGGTACTTCACGGATTTCCACAAGTACCAGTCCTTCCGGCGGGGCCGTAGGCCCCGCTTTTTTACGCTCCCCGGTAGAAAGTGCCTGTTTCACATCCGCTAAGCTTCTTCTCGCCTCACCGACTTCAACAAGCGTACCGGCAATAATTCGAACCATATTATACAAAAAACCATTCCCTCGCACACGAATTCGAATCACTTCACCGCCATTGCACCCCATTGCCTTTTGCCTATCAAGGGATACCTCGTAAATAGTACGAACTTTTGATTTCACCTGACTGCCCGCTGAACAAAAGGCTGAAAAATCATGCTCACCGACAAGAAGGGCTGCCGCCTCTTTCATTACCTCAAAATCCAAAGGATGATATACATGATACGAATACCGGCTGTATATGGGGAGATTGATTTTCGTATTTAAAATTGTATACTCATACATTTTTTCTGTATTGCGGTATCTTGGATGATAATCCGATTCCACCTCATCTGACTTCTGCACACGAATATCATCCGGCAGATAATGATTGAGACCAATTGCAAATTTTTCCGAAGGAATCCGGCTGTTTGTATCAAACACTGCGATATTTCCATACGCATGCACACCGGAATCCGTGCGGCTCGCTCCGATTATCTCTATATCTTCTTTCAGCCATTTTCGCAATGCGTCTGTAAGCGTTCCCTCCACAGTCACCGCATTTTCCTGAATCTGCCACCCACAGTAATTTGTTCCATCATAAGAAACAATCAATCGTATTCTCCGCATTTTCTCCTCCTACCATGGAATAAAATGAGTAATGCCAATCACACAAACCAGATAACCGAGAAGAACCCCATACGAAATCCGGTCAACCGCCCGGTACTTAAGCGGTTTCATCTTTGTACGGCCTTCTCCGCCGTGATAACACCTTGCCTCCATTGCGTTGGCAAGTTCATAAGCACGTCTGGTCGCAGATACTAAAAGCGGCACCAGAATCGATACCATGGCACGCATACGCTGCCACAATCTGCCCTCTTCAAAATCCGCACCGCGTGCACTCTGTGCATTGATAATCCGGTTCGCCTCTTCGAGAAGAATCGGGATAAAACGCAGCGCCAAGGACATCATCATCGCAAAATCGTGAACCGGCACCTTTATCTTTTCTAATGGCTTTAACAATTTTTCTATCGCATCTGTCAACTGATTTGGCGTCGTCGTATATGTCATCATCGAGGATCCGACAATCAGGTAACTCAAACGCATAGACATAAAGACAGCCTTTCGGATTCCCTGCCACGTAATGGTAATAAATTTCCAGTGAAATACCACATCACCGCTTGTTCCAAACAAATTAAACAATGCCGTCACAATAAGCAGAAACAGAATCGGCTTCATACCGCGTACAATGTAGCGGAGCGGGACTTTGGAAAGTACAATCACCGTTCCTAGAAATACGGTAACAACAGCATATCCAACAAAACCGCGAAACAAAAAAAGTGAAATCAAATAAGCAAGTACCCCGACCACTTTCACACGAGGGTCCAGACGGTGAATCACCGACTCTGCCGGATAAAATTGTCCGATTGTCATATCACGTAACATAATTCAATCCCCTTTTCTTATCTTGCCTGTAAAATACTGTCGACTGCTTCCTGCACGGTAATTGCATTGTGCGGCAGCGTAACACCACGCCTTGCCAGTCCTTCCATCACATATGTCACCTGCGGTGCCATCAATCCAATTTTCTCTAACTCTTTATAATGAGAAAATACTTCTCCCGGTGCTGCGTCAAACGCCACCGTGCCATGATTCATCACAATAAGACGCTCTACATACCTCGCCACATCTTCCATGCTGTGGGACACTAAAATCACCGTCAGATTCCGCTCTTTATGCAGTTTTGCAACCAAATCAAGAATCTCATCTCTTCCACTTGGATCAAGTCCTGCCGTCGGCTCATCTAAAATCAACACCTCCGGCTCCATTGCCAGAACACCGGCGATAGCTACACGGCGTTTTTGCCCGCCGGACAATTCAAGTGGCGATACATCTAATAAATCCTCACCAATACCTACCTGTTTAAGTGCCTCAAAAGAGTTCATATCGATTTTCAGCGAATCCATACCGATATTCTTTGGTCCAAATTTCACATCATCAATCACGGTACTCTCAAACAGCTGATATTCCGGATATTGAAACACAAGTCCAACTTTACTGCGAAGTTTCTTTTTGGAAAAATCGCTGTCATTGATGTCTTTTCCATCGTAAAAGACCGCCCCGGAAGACGGCTTCAAAAGACCGTTCAAATGTTGGATAAGTGTTGATTTTCCGGAACCGGTATGACCGATCAAACCAATCATTTCGCCTTGTTCAATTTTTATATTCACATCGTGAAGTGCCACTTTTTCTCCGGCACTTCCATCCTCATACCGATGCTCCAATTCATGAATAATAATCGCCATCGCAAATTCCTACTTTCCCAATTGTTTTGCAATCACATCTACCAGTTCATCTGCGGATGTAATTCCAACAGGAATTGCCATCCCCCTCTTTTTCAACTCATGTGCCAAAAGTGTTACCTGCGGCACGTCCAAATGATATTTCTGCAATGTTTCCACTTCACTAAAAATCTCTTTTGGCTTTCCTTCCATCACGATTTCGCCTTTGTTCATCACGATTACTTTATCCGCCTCGGTAACTTCTTCCATGTAGTGCGTAATCCACAAAATCGTAATATGTTCTTCTTTATTTAACGTCTTTACGGCGTCTAACACTTCTCTTCGCCCAACCGGGTCAAGCATTGCCGTAGACTCATCTAATACAATGCATTTCGGATGCATTGCCAAAATACCGGCAATTGCTACCCGCTGTTTCTGTCCACCGGACAAATGATTCGGAGACGATTTTCTTTCGTGAAGCATCCCTACTTTTTTCAGGGCTTCCTCGACACGCTCCCAGATTTTTTTAGTCGGAACGCCGATATTCTCCGGTCCAAATCCAACATCTTCTTCCACAACATTCTGCACAATCTGGTTATCCGGATTCTGGAATACCATACCGGCCCTTTTTCTAATTTCCCAAACCATATCCTTTTCTGAAGTGTCAATGCCATCCACATACATCGTTCCTTCTTCCGGAACTAAAAGGGCATTGATATGTCTGGCAAGCGTGGATTTGCCGGAGCCATTATGCCCCAGTATTGCAACAAACTCACCCGGTTTCACTTCAAAGGAGACATCGTTGACAGCAGTTTCCACAGCTATCACATTATCTTCTCCATCCCGCCGGATGTAATCAAACTTAATATGCTCTGCACGAATCAATAATTTGTCTCCTTTCAAATTTCTCCATATGCACAAAAGGGACTGTCCGAAGGCAGTCCCCATATTTGCAGTATCTTTATACTAACTCGATTACAACTTCCATTGCAGCATCACCTTTACGTGGTCCAATCTTAATGATTCTTGTATAACCACCGTTGCGGTCTGCATACTTAGGAGCAATCTCGTCAAACAGAAGATTTGTAATATCTACTTCTTTTGTTGCTTTTTTCTTACCGGCAGTTTCTGTAGGAACTTCGGTAATTGTGTAAAGCATCTTCTTCATCTGACGTCTTGCATGAAGTCTGGAAGGATTGTCTTTCTTGATTTCCTTGTCTACAGTATCGTAAACAGTTACTTTCTTTCCGTCAACCACTTCTTTGACTCTCTTGCCATCTTTATCTTTCTGAGCAACTTTTGCTTTTACAGTAACAGTTTCATAATTATCTTTCTCTTTTACTGCCATCGCAATAAGCTTTTCAGCAATTTTACGAATTTCTTTTGCTTTCGCTTCCGTTGTAACAATCTTGCCATGATACAACAAGTTGGTTACCTGATTTCTCAGCAAAGCTTTTCTCTGGCTGGATGTTCTTCCAAGTTTTCTGTAGCCTGCCATGATATTTCCTCCTTGTTAATACTATTATTCAGATTCACCTGTACTGAGAGACAATCCAAGTTCTTTCAACTTAGCAAGTACTTCCTCAAGGGATTTACGACCCAAGTTACGAACTTTCATCATATCCTCAGCAGTCTTATTCGTCAACTCTTCTACTGTGTTGATTCCTGCTCTCTTCAAGCAGTTGTAAGAACGTACAGACAATTCCAGTTCGTCAATGTTCATATCCATAACTTTCTGGGAATCATCTTCCTCTTTCTCGACGATTACTTCAGCCATTCTCGCTTTCTCGGAAAGGTCGATGAAAGAATTCAAATGCTCACTCAACACTTTAGCAGCAAGGCTGACAGCCTCATCCGGCTCCAATGTACCGTTTGTAAATACATCTAATGTCAGCTTATCAAAGTCAGTAATCTGACCCACACGAGTATTCTCAATTTTGATATTTACTCGCTCAATCGGTGTATAAATAGAATCAATCGGAATTACATCAATTGGCATGTCATCCCTTTTATTTCTATCCGAACTTACATATCCACGACCGCTTGTTACTGTCATTTCAATGTAAAGTTTGCTGTCGGCACCGCCGTTTAATGTAGCAATGACCTGGTCGGAATTAACAATTTCGATGTCCGAGTCACACTTGATATCCGCTGCGGTTACAACACCTTCACCGGTTGCATCGATATACATCATCTTAGGAGTGTTCATATCCTCGCTGTTGTTCTTAATTGCAAGGTTCTTAATGTTCATTACAATTTCCGTAACGTCTTCTTTTACTCCCGGAATTCCGCTGAACTCATGTACCACACCATCAATCTTAATCTGGCTCACTGCGGAACCTGGTAAAGATGAAAGCATGATTCGTCTCAAAGAATTACCCAAAGTAGTTCCGTATCCTCTTTCAAGTGGTTCTACTACAAAACGTCCATATTTTTTATCTTCCGAAATTTCGGCAATTTCAATTCTAGGCTTTTCAAAATCAAACACTACTGGACCCTCCTTTTGGGTTTACTTAATTACTTAGAGTACAACTCGACAATAAGCACATCGTTTACCGGTACATCAATCTCTGCTCTTGTAGGGATTGCTTTAACAGTTCCCGACAGAGCCTCATGATCAGCCTCCAGCCAAGCAGGAACTAATCTAGCGCCTGTTACTTCAAGGATGTCTTTATATCTCTGAGCTCCTTTGAATTTCTCTTTAATCTCAATTACATCGCCAGCTTTCAACTGATAAGATGGGATGTTTACTGTTTTACCATTTACAAGTACATGTTTATGGTCAACAATCTGGCGGGCTTCTTTTCTTGTACGTCCATATCCCAAACGGAACATAACGTTATCAAGTCTCAGCTCCAAAAGAATCATCAGGTTATCACCTGTTGTTCCATATTTCAACTTCTGTGCGCGTGCAAAATAGTTACGGAAAGGTTTCTCCAAAACTCCGTAGATGAATTTTGCTTTCTGTTTCTCACGCAGCTGCTGTCCATATTCGCTTAATTTCTTTCCGGTTCTAGCATTTCTCTTGGATTTCTTGTCAATTCCCAAATATACCGGGTCAAGATCAAGAGATCTACATCTTTTCAGAACAGGTGTCATATCTCTAGCCATTCTAATTTCCTCCTAAAATTCTTGATTATACTCTTCTACGTTTTGGTGGTCTACAACCATTATGTGGAACCGGTGTAACATCCTGAATACTTGTTACTTCAATACCGCATGCCTGAATCGCACGGATAGCTGCTTCACGACCAGTACCCGGTCCTTTAACCATTACTTCTACTGATTTCAATCCATGAGGCAACGCAGCCTTTGCTGCTGTCTCTGCTGCCATCTGAGCTGCATATGGAGTGGATTTCTTAGAACCTCTGAATCCAAGTCCACCTGCACTTGCCCAAGAGATAGCATTACCCTGCATATCTGTCAGTGTTACGATTGTATTATTAAAAGATGACTGAATATGTGCCTGTCCGCGGTCAATATTCTTTTTGACACGCTTTTTTGTCACTTTTTTTGCAGTTTGTTTAGCCACTGTCTTACCCTCCTATATTATTTTTTCTTGTTTGCTACTGTACGTTTAGGACCTTTTCTTGTTCTTGCGTTAGTCTTTGTCTTCTGACCACGAACCGGAAGTCCCTTTCTGTGACGAATACCTCTGTAGCATCCAATTTCCTGTAATCTCTTGATGTTAAGCGCAACTTCTCTACGAAGATCACCCTCAACAGTCTGTGTACGGTCGATGACATCACGAATCTTCGATACATCCTCATCTGTCAAATCTTTACAACGGATGTCCGGGTCAACATTTGCCTCAGCCAGAATTCTCTTAGAACTGGCAACACCGATGCCGTAAATATAGGTATGACCTATTTCAACACGTTTTTCTCTTGGTAAATCTACACCACTGATACGAGCCATGTGTGCTTTGCACCTCCATTAATCTTTTTTTGTTTTTTTCCGGAAAATGTCATGCATTTTCCGTTTCCCGGATGCTTCTGCATCCTTCGCGTGCCTGTCCTTTGCAGACACCTTGCAGCCGCTTTAAATCACAACAACAATACAATGTAAGAACCTTTTTTATCTCTCTGCCAAACCTAAGCATTCTTAAAACAAAAAAGGAGAACAAAGTACTGCTTACCGTTGCAATATCACAACATCGATAACGAATGGGGCCAGCCATTCTATGACGGTTGATGTTGTAACACAGAAAGCAAGAACTGGAATTTATAAACACGAAAATAACCCAAAGAGATTTCTTTAGGTATTCGATATATTCCTTATCCCTGTCTTTGTTTGTGTTTTGGATTCTCACAGATTACTCTGATACGACCCTTTCTTTTAATGACTTTGCATTTTTCGCAAATCGGTTTTACTGATGATCTTACTTTCACAGTAATACCCTCCTTTCAAAAAAGTCCGCTTACAAGTATAACATATGATTTTTCAAATTGCAAGCGGTATTTACAAAAAATTGGACTAGCCAATTATTTGTCACGCCAAACAATTCTTCCCTTTGTTAAATCATATGGGGACAACTCAAGTGTTACTTTGTCGCCTGGAAGAATACGGATGTAATTCATACGAAGTTTTCCGCTGATATGAGCCAATACTCTATGCCCATTTTCCAACTCTACCTGAAACATTGCGTTTGGTAATTTTTCAATAACTGTTCCCTCAATTTCAATAACGTCTGCTTTTGACATTCTTTACCTCCTAATTCAATGACAAAATCTCTGGTTCACCGTCTGTGACCAATATCGTATTCTCATAATGTGCTGCATTTTTTCCATCCTGTGTCACGATAGTCCAGTCATCTTCTAACATCCATACATCATAACTGCCTGCATTAACCATCGGCTCTATCGCCAGTGTCATGCCTGCTTTTAACCGGATACCTCTTCCAAATTTCGGTTTAAAATTTGGAATTTCCGGTTCCTCATGCATCTCTGTTCCAATTCCATGTCCTACTAAATCGCGGACAACCGAAAATCCCTGACTCTCCACATACCTCTGAATCGCTGCGGAAATATCGTACAAACGATTTCCTGCTTTAGCAAAAGCAATTCCCCGAAAAAAACTTTCTTTTGTCACTTCAATCAATCGCTTTGCCTCGGCATCAATTGTTCCAACACCGTGAGTTCTTGCCGCATCGGACTGATACCCTTTGTAAATTACGCCGGCATCCAGACTCACAATATCTCCATCGAATAAATGATGTTCTTTCGATGGAATACCATGCACCACCTCATCATTAATTGACACACAGATTGAGGCAGGATACCCCTCGTATCCTTTAAAGGAAGGAATGCAGCCGGCATTACGGATAAGTTCTTCCCCTTTTCTGTCAATCTCAAGTGAAGTAATTCCCGGCGCAATGATTTCTGCCAGCTTTTCATGTACTTCGGCTAAGATTTTGCCTGCATCGCGCATACACTGAATTTCCTCTTTCGACTTAATGGTTACTGCCATTGTCTGCCTCCATTTCTCTGCCTGCCTATGAAACCTTTTTAACCAAGAATTTTGGTAATCTCTGCGAATACATCCTCTAAGTCAATCGTTCCATCTACTTCTTTCAAAATACCCTCTTTGGTATAATAGTCAATCAATGGTTGAGTCTGTTCATGATAAACACGCAATCTCTGCTCTACGGTTTCCGGTTTGTCATCGTCGCGAAGAATCAATTCGCCACCGCATGCGTCACAAACACCTTCGACCTTTGTCGGATTATACTTAATATGATATGTGCCGCCACAGCTTACGCATGCACGTCTTCCCGACATACGGCGCACAATATTCTCATCCGGCACATCAACATCAATCGCATAATCCAGTTTCTCGCCAATTTTACTAAGTGCTTTTGTCAAAGCCTCAGCCTGTGGAATTGTTCTCGGAAATCCATCCAGAACATATCCCTTTTTTGCATCATCCTGAGCCAGTCTGTCAACAACAAGGTCCACAACAAGCTCATCCGGAACTAAAAGTCCTTTGTCCATATATTCTTTTGCTTTTTGCCCCAATGGCGTATTTTCCTTGATATTAGCACGGAAAATATCACCGGTAGAAATATGAGGAACACCATATTTTTCAGAAATCATTTTCGCCTGGGTTCCTTTTCCGGCACCCGGAGCCCCTAACATAACAATTTTCATGACTTTATATCCTTTCCAATCATAGGCTAAAACGGCGCCAATTTGAATTTTTGTTATTCAATCAGCGCCGCTTAGCTGTAACGGTCATTCGACCGCGGTTACTTCATTATTAATTACCCAAGAAACCTTTGTAGTGGCGTACCAGTACAAGAGATTCGATCTGCTTGATTGTCTCAATAACAACGCCGACTACGATGATGAGTGATGTTCCACTAAAGGATACATCCGCACCAAATGCACCTGAGAAGAAGATTGGCAGCGCACATACGATAACCATTCCGATTGCTCCCAGGAAAATAATGCTGTTAAGTACTGTTGTCAAGTACTCTGTGGTAGGCTTACCAGGACGAATACCCGGAATGAAGCCACCCTGTTTTTTCATGTTATTGGAAATCTCCAATGGGTTAAACGTTACAGATGTATAAAAATATGCAAAGAAAATTACCAATCCAATATAAATCAACAATCCCAATGTATATTTAAATTCTGCAAAGCTTCCAATTTTGCACCAGTCACTCTGATTGCAGAGTGTAAGGAACTTCTGGAAGAATGTTGCGTCCGGACCAGTCTTTGGCTGAATACCCGCAAAACTTGCAATAACAACCGGAAGAGACATCATAGAACTTGCAAAGATTACCGGGATAACGCCCGCCGTATTTACCTTCAAAGGAATGTGGCTGGACTGTCCACCGGATACTTTATGTCCCTGAATCTTTTTCGCATACTGTACCGGAATTCTTCTTTCACCATCCTGCAAAAATACGATGAATACAAACATAGCAACGATAATTGCAAGAATAATAACTGCAGCAATAATCTTGCTTGTTACATCCGTTGGTTTTGCAACATAGTTCTGATATAAGTTTGATAAATCATTTGGGATACGGGCAACGATGTTAATCAACAGGATAATGGAAATACCATTGCCCACACCTTTTTCCGTAATCTGTTCTCCAAGCCACATCATAAATGCGGCGCCTGCGGTCAAAGCGGCAACTGCGACAACAATTGCTGTTGTCATACTGCTCTGTGGATTATCCGTACCAAACAATCCCTGGTTTCTGAAACCAATTACGATTGCTGCACCTTCGATAACTGCGAGCGCAATTGAAAGGTAACGTGTGTACTCGTTAATCTTTTTACGTCCATCTTCTCCATCTTTCTGCATCTCTTCCAAGCGCGGAATTGCGATTGTCAAAAGCTGTAAGATAATAGATGCAGTGATGTAAGGCGTGATGTTCAATGCAAAAATAGACATCCTTGAGAATGAACCACCTGTCATAACATCCAAAAATCCAAGGGACTGGTTGCTGCTAAACAAGTTCTGCATTACATCCGGCTTTGTACCGGGAATCGGAATATTACATCCGATTCTCACGATTACAAGACCAATCAACACATAAAGCAGTTTCATACGGATTTCTTTTGTTTTTAACGCATTTTGAATGGTTGTTAACATTAGATCACCTCTGCTTTTCCACCAGCAGCCTGAATTTTTTCAGCAGCACTTGCGCTGTAAGCATTCACTTTAACATCAAGCTTTTTGGTTAATTCTCCATTTCCAAGAATCTTAACTCCATCTTTTGGATTGCTTACAATACCTTTTTCAACCAATGCAGCTACTGTTACTTCTGCACCATCTTCAAAAGCATTCAGACGATCTACACCGATTCCAACAATATTTTTGCTGTTGATGTTTGTAAACCCTCTCTTTGGCAATCTTCTATACAATGGCAACTGACCACCTTCAAAACCAGGTCTTGGAGCTCCTGAACGAGCTTTCTGTCCTTTATGACCTTTACCGGCAGTTTTACCATTTCCTGAACCATGACCACGGCCTCTGCGGAACTCATTGCTCTGCTTAGCGCCTTCGGCTGGCTTCAACTCTGATAAGTTCATTTTGTGCACCTCCTTGATTAGATTTCTTCAACCTTCACAAGATGTCTAATCTGCTGAATCTGACCACGTGTAGCAGCGTTATCAGGCATCTCAACTGTTTTGTTTAATTTTTTAAGGCCAAGAGCTTCTACCGTTTTTCTATGCTTTGGAATTGCACCGATGGTAGACTTGACTAATGTGATTTTCAATTTACCTGCCATTTATTTGCACCTCCTAGCCCAAAACTTCGTCTACGGAAATTCCGCGAAGTTTTGCTACTTCTTCCGGAGTCTTTAACTCGTTCAAACCTGCAATTGTAGCAAGAACTACGTTCTGCTTATTACGGGAGCCGAGAGACTTCGTACGAATATTTTTAAATCCTGCAAGTTCCAAAACGGCACGAGCCGGACCACCAGCGATGATACCGGTACCTTCTGGAGACTTTTTCATCAATACGGATGCACTGCCGAACTTACCAATGAAGTCATGAGGAATACTCTTATTCTCATCCAAAGGTACTTCGATGAGTTTCTTCATTGCGTCTTCTTTTCCTTTACGGATTGCTTCCGGGATTTCCATTGCTTTTCCCAAACCTGCACCAACGTGTCCGTTGTGGTCACCAACAACAACGAGAGCTGTGAATCGCATGTTACGTCCGCCCTTAACAACCTTGGTTACACGTTTAATTGATACTACATTATCTTCTAATTCAAACTGACTAGCATCAATAATTTCACGTTTCATGTGTTTTCCTCCTTGCTTAGAATTCCAGACCAGCTTCTCTTGCTGCTTCTGCCAATGCTTTTACTTTACCCTGATAAATATAACCGCCACGGTCAAATACAACAGTCTTAATACCGTTATCCAATGCTTTCTTAGCGATTACTTCGCCAAGCTTAGCTGCTGCTTCGGTATTGTTCGTCTTTGTAAGACCTTCTTTTACATCTGCCTGAACAGTAGATGCCGATACGATTGTATTACCAGCGACATCGTCAATAATCTGAGCATACATATGATTATTGCTACGGAATACAGCCAAACGTGGTTGTTCAGGAGTACCAGACAAACGGCTGCGGATTCTTCTGTGTTTGTTTACGCGAACTTCGCTTCTATTTTTCTTGCTAACCATTCTTACTTACTCCTTTCTTATTTCTTACCAGTCTTACCAACTTTACGTCTGATTACTTCATCCACATATTTGATACCTTTACCTTTATATGGTTCCGGTGCTCTCTTCTCGCGGATTTCAGCCGCATACTGGCCAACTTTTTCTTTGTCAATTCCCTTTACAATAATAAGGTTCTGTCCGTCAACAGTTACTTCAATTCCTTCCGGATCTTCCATCTCAACCGGATGAGAGTATCCAAGAGAAAGTGTAAGTTTTTTACCCTGCTTAGCAGCACGGTAACCAACACCGTTTACTTCCAGTCTCTTCTCATAGCCTTCTGTAACACCGATAATCATGTTGTTAATCAATGTACGAGTCAAACCATGAAGGGATTTCATCTTTTTCAAATCGTTTGGACGAGTAACTTTAACTTCTTCGCCCTCTTTTGTAATGGTCATCTCTGCAGGAAGGACTCTTTCGAGTGTTCCCTTAGGACCTTTTACCGTCACCTGATTATTTTCTGCAATATCCACAGTTACACCTGCAGGAATCGCGATAGGCATTCTTCCAATTCGTGACATGCCGGTACCTCCTAATTTTTATTTTATGGGGTTAATTGCTTCTTACCAAACGAAAGCTAATACTTCGCCGCCAACGTTCTCTTTGCGTGCATCTTTGTCAGTAAGCACACCTTTGTTTGTGGAAATAATAGCAATACCAAGTCCGCCGAGAACCTTAGGTAATTCTTCTGCACCAGCGTAAATACGCAGACCTGGTTTAGAAATTCTCTTAAGACCGGAAATGATTTTCTCATTCTTGTCTTTGCCATATTTCATTGTAATATGAATAGATTTGAAATTATCAACATCTACTACTTCAAAGTTTTTAATGTATCCTTCCTTCAAAAGAATCTCAGCAATCGAAATCTTCATTTTGGAGGCAGGAACATCAACTGTATCATGTTTTGCAGTATTTGCATTACGGATTCTTGTAAGCATATCTGCAATTGGATCGCTCATTGTCATTTCGTTTTCCTCCTTACCAACTTGCTTTGCGCACGCCAGGAATCTGTCCTTTGTACGCCAACTCACGGAAGCAAATTCTGCAGATTCCGTATTTTCTCAGATATCCATGTGGACGACCACAAATCTTGCAACGGCTGTATTCTCTGGTAGAGAATTTTGCATTACGCTGCTGCTTAATCTTCATAGACTTCTTAGCCATGAAATAACCTCCTAACTATTTCTTAAACGGCATACCAAACTGTGCCAAGAGTTCACGTGCTTCTTCATCGGTATTTGCAGTAGTAACAAAGATGATATCCATACCACGAACTTTGTCTACTTTATCATACTCGATTTCCGGGAAGATCAGCTGCTCTTTGATACCAAGAGCATAGTTACCACGACCATCAAACGCGTTCGGGTTTACACCACGGAAGTCACGTACTCGTGGAAGTGCAAGGTTAATCAAACGATCTGCAAACTCATACATTTTTGCACCACGAAGAGTAACTTTACAACCGATTGGCTGACCCTCACGCAGTTTGAAGTTTGCGACGGATTTCTTTGCTCTTGTAACAACCGCCTTCTGACCAGTGATAATCTCAAGATCACTAATTGCTGTATCTAACACTTTTGAATTTTCTTTTGCTTCGCCAACGCCCATATTGATTACAATCTTATCGAGCTTTGGTACCTGCATAACGTTTTTATACTCGAACTTTTTCATCATAGCATCTACGATTTCGTTCAAATATGTCTCTTTTAATCTTGCCATTCTAACAGTACCTCCTCTCTTTATTAATCAATCACAGCGCCTGTTTTTTTGGCATAGCGAACTTTTTCCTTACCATCCTCAACTTTGAAACCGATTCTGGTAACATCGCCATCAACAACGTACATTACGTTGGAAACATCGAAGAAAGCTTCTTCTTCAACGATTCCGCCCTTTGCATTTGACTGGTTAGGCTTAATATGCATCTTTACTTTGTTGATGCCCTCAACCTTAACTTTACCATCTTTTACTGCAAGGACTTTTCCTTCTTTTCCTTTATCTACACCGGCAATAACGCGAACGGTATCACCTTTTTTAATCTTTGATGTTGCCACTTGGGGACACCTCCTTATAATACTTCTGGTGCTAAGGAAACAATCTTCATGAATTGTTTGTCTCTTAACTCTCTAGCTACCGGTCCAAAAATACGAGTTCCTCTTGGAGTCTTGTCATCTTTGATGATTACTGCTGCGTTTTCATCAAAACGAATATAAGAACCATCCGGACGACGAATCTCCTTTACTGTTCTGACTACAACCGCTTTTACAACATCACCTTTTTTAACAACTCCGCCTGGTGTTGCATCTTTAACCGTAGCAACGATAATGTCACCTACAGCGGCATATCTTCTAACAGATCCACCGAGAACACGGATGCACAATAATTCCTTTGCGCCAGTGTTGTCAGCAACCTTTAATCTGGTCTCCTGCTGTACCATAATAAATACTCCTTTCTGGCCACAAATTATTTTGCCTTTTCGATAATCTCAACAAGTCTCCATCTCTTGTCTTTAGACAAAGGTCTTGTCTCCATAACCTTCACTCTATCACCAATGTTGCACTCGTTGTTCTCATCATGAGCCTTTAATTTATAAGTTCTTTTTACGATTTTTCCGTAAAGTGGGTGTTTTACGTTGTCAACTACTGCAACAACGATGGTTTTATCCATTTTATTACTTACAACCTTACCTGTACGGGTTTTTCTAAGATTTCTTTCCACAACAATATCCTCCTTTCCTCAGCTTAGTTTGCTTTTCTCTCTTTGGACATTGCTGTCTGAATACGAGCAATGTTTCTTCTAACTTCTTTGATTCTGCTGGTATTATCAAGTTGGTTTGTTGCATTCTGGAATCTTAAGTTAAACAGCTCTTTCTTAGCAGCCACTAACTCATCATTCAATTCAGCCATAGACATGCCTGCAATTCCATTCATAAATTCCTTAGTCTTCACTGCCCGCACCTCCTTCTAAATCTGCACGAGAAACGATTTTACATTTGATTGGCAGCTTATGCATAGCCAAGCGAAGTGCCTCTCTTGCGGTTTCTTCAGGCACACCGGAAATTTCAAACATAACTCTTCCCGGTTTAACAACTGCTACCCAGTACTCTAAAGCACCTTTACCTTTACCCATTCGAGTTTCAGCAGGTGTCTTTGTTACCGGCTTATCTGGGAAAATCTTAATCCAAACTTTACCACCACGTTTTGTGTAACGTGTCATTGCGATACGGGCTGCCTCGATCTGATTGGAACGAATCCAGTGTGGCTCTGTTGCCACAAGTCCGTATTCACCATACGTAATCTTATTTCCGCGAGTTGCTTTACCTCTCATGGAGCCACGGAACTGTTTACGACGTTTTACTCTTTTAGGCATTAACATTATTTATCGCTCCCTTCCTTTGAACTAGCCTTAGCTGGTTTTTTACCTTTGGTTGGAAGTACCTCACCATGGTAGATCCATGTCTTAACACCAATCTTACCATAAGTTGTATTTGCTTCTGCAAATCCATAATCAATATCAGCACGAAGTGTCTGCAACGGAATGTTTCCTTCGCTGTAGAACTCTGTACGAGCCATGTCGGCACCGCCCAAACGTCCGGAGCAGGAAGTTTTGATTCCCTTTGCACCAGCTTTCATAGCTCTTCCCATGCAGGATTTCATTGCACGACGGAAAGAAATACGATTCTCAAGCTGCTGTGCGATATTTTCTGCAACCAACTGTGCATCGTTATCCGGTCTTTTTACTTCTTTGATGTCAACAAGCACTTTCTTCGTAGAATATTTAGCAAGTTCACCTTTCAACTTCTCGATTTCAGCGCCGCCTTTACCGATAACAACACCTGGTTTTGCTGTGTATACCAAAACTTTTACGCGATCGTTTGTTCTTTCGATCTCAATTTTGGAAATACCGGCATGATACAATTTTTTCTTTAAAAATTCACGGATTTTATAATCTTCTACTAAGTTGTCGGAGAAATTCTCGTCATCTGCAAACCATCTGGATTCCCAGTCTTTGATAACGCCGACTCTTAAACCGTGTGGATTTACCTTCTGTCCCATCTTAATCTCCTTTCATTATCTTTCATTCAAGATGATGGTAATGTGGCACATTCTCTTCTCAATACGGTATGCCATACCACGAGCTCTTGGTCTGATTCTCTTCATTGTAGTTGCCTTGTTGGCAAAGCACTCATCAACGTAGAGATTTTCCGGGTCCATGCCATTGTTGTTCTCAGCATTTGCAATGGCAGAATTCAATAATTTCTTAATTACTGATGATGCATATCTTGGATTGTATTCCAAAATACCAAGTGCAGTCTGTACATCTTTGCCACGGATTGCATCCAATACGAATCCTGCTTTCTGAGCAGAAATTCTGGCATGTGACAGTTTAGCAGATGGTCTTGTATCTTTGTTCTGGTTTCTTTCTTTCTTAATCTGTGATCTATGTCCTTTAGCCACTTTTCAGAAACCTCCTTTCATACATTCATACATTGAAACTTTCATTTCTTAAAAACGTCCGTCATCCGCAACGTTTTAACCTCTCTTCTCGTCTTTTCCATGACCTCTGTAAGTTCTTGTAGAAACGAACTCACCAAGTTTGTGACCTACCATATCTTCTGTCACATATACCGGTACATGTTTTCTTCCGTCATGGACTGCAATCGTGTGACCCACGAAGCTAGGGAAGATAGTGGAACGACGTGACCAGGTTTTAATTACTGTTTTATCTCCGGATTCGTTCATGGCATCAATTTTCTTCAACAGATGCGCATCAGCGAATGGTCCTTTTTTTAATGAACGTGACACTACGTTTTACCTCCTTTATTTCGGTTCTGCGCCAAATTACTTTGTAAGCGCTTTACCATCTCTACGACGGATAATCATCTTATTCGACTGTTTGTTTTTCTTTCTTGTCTTGTAACCAAGAGCAGGTTTGCCCCAAGGTGTACATGGTCCCGGACGACCAACAGGTGCTTTACCTTCACCACCACCGTGTGGATGGTCATTCGGGTTCATGACAGAACCACGAACTGTTGGGCGGATACCCATATGACGTTTACGTCCTGCTTTACCGATGTTTACAAGGTTATGCTCTGTATTTCCTACCTGACCGATGGAAGCACGGCACACGATTGGCACCATTCTCATCTCGCCGGATGGCATACGGATAATTGCATATTTGCCTTCTTTAGCCATGAGCTGTGCACTTACACCAGCAGCACGAACAAGCTGTCCGCCATGACCAGGATACATCTCGATGTTATGAATCTGTGTACCAACCGGCATATCTTTTAATTCCATGCAGTTTCCGACTTTAATCTCAGCTTCAGCACCGTTCATAACGGTCTGTCCTACTTTAAGTCCTACAGGAGCAAGAATGTATTTCTTTTCTCCATCTGCATAACAAATCAATGCAATGTTTGCTGTTCTGTTTGGATCGTACTCAATCGATTTAACGGTTGCCGGAATACCATCCTTATTTCTTTTAAAGTCGATAATTCTGTATTTTCTTCTAGAACCACCACCGTGATGTCTCACTGTGATTTTTCCCTGCGCATTACGTCCTGCATGCTTCTTCAAAGAAGTTGTCAGGGATTTCTCCGGAGTAGATGCTGTAATCTCTTCGAAATCGTAACCGCTCATGTTTCTTCTAGAAGGGGTATATGGGTTATAAGTTTTGATTCCCATTTGTTACACTCCTTTCGATTTAAAGTCCTTCAAAAATCTCAATATCAGCACTGTCCTCTGTTAATTGAACAATCGCTTTTTTCTTCTTTGCTGTCTTGCCAACTACCATACCACGTCTGCGTTTTTTACCATCCAAATTCATGGTGTTTACTTTCGCAACTTTGGTTCCAGGGAACATCTTTTCTACTGCCTCTTTAATCTGGGACTTTGTAGCCTCTGTATGAACATAAAATGTATATCTTTTATATTCCATGCCAGCCATAGATTTCTCTGTGATAACCGGTTTATCAATAATGTCATAATATCTCAAATCTGCCATTATGCGTACACCTCCTCGATTGCTTTTACAGCGCTCTTGGTAATGACTACTGTGTCATACTTCAATACGTCGTAAACACTAATAGAATTGTTGTACACACCTCTTGCTGTCGGAATGTTTCTAACAGAAAGAATTGCGTTTGATGCATCACCATCAACTACTACCAACGCTTTTTCAGCTTTCAAATTACTAAGAATCTGCTTCATCTCTTTTGTCTTTGGAGCTTCCATATCAAGAGAATCTACAACAATAAGTTTTTCCTCATTTACTTTAGAAGATAAAACGGATTTCATCGCTGCTGCTTTTTCTTTTTTGTTCATTTTGAAAGAATAATCTCTCGGAACCGGTGCGAACACAACGCCGCCGCCTGTCCACTGTGGAGCACGGATGGAACCCTGTCTAGCATGACCAGTTCCTTTCTGTCTCCATGGTTTTCTACCACCGCCACGAACTTCAGAACGTGTCTTAGCTTTCTGTGTTCCCTGACGTTTATTAGCGAGCTGTAAAACAACTGCCATATGAACCAAATGCTCATTTACCGGAGCGGCAAATACGGAATCGTTCAAGTCGATTTTTTCTACTTCTTTGCCTTCCTTATTATAAACAGATACACTTGCCATCTGTGTCTTCCTCCTTTCCGAAAAGTTATGCCTTAACGGATTCTTTAATAATTACTGTTGATTTCTTCGGTCCCGGAACAGCTCCCTTAACCAGAATCAGATTATTTTCTGCATCTACGCGGACAATCTCAAGATTCTGAATGGTAACCTGTACTGCACCCATCTGACCAGGCATTTTCTTGCCTTTGAATACTTTACTCGGATCGGATGCCGAACCGTTGGAACCAGCATGTCTATGGAATTTGGAACCGTGACCCATTGGTCCGCGAGACTGTCCATGACGCTTAATTGCACCCTGGAAACCTTTACCTTTTGTCTTCGCAGTAACGTCAATTTTGTCACCGGCTTCAAAGATGTCTGCTTTAATTTCCTGGCCCAACTCATACTCTGCAGCATTCTCGAATTTAAACTCTGTGAGGAATCTCTTATTCTCGATACCTGCTTTTTCTAAGTGTCCTTTTACCGGCTTGTTCACTAATTTCTCGCGAACATCGCCATACGCTACCTGTACTGCTTCGTATCCATCGTTCTCAACTGTCTTAATCTGAGAAACATATACCGGACCAGCCTGAAGTACGGTAACCGGTGTCAACACACCGTCTTCGTTGAAAATCTGTGTCATTCCAACTTTTGTAGCTACAATAGCTTTCTTCATTTCTTCTTTCCTCCTATAAAATCTACAGCGGATTGATTTTCTCAAACCAATCATCCTAGATGGTTACTGTTTTGTCCTGAACCGTAGACCGCATCATAACCATAGGTTCTTATTTCATTTTGATGTCAATTGCAACGCCTGCAGGCATTTCCAAACGGGAAAGTGCATCTACAGTCTTCTGTGAAGGTGTCAATACATCAATCAGTCTTTTGTGAGTTCTCTGCTCGAACTGCTCACGGGAATCTTTGTATTTGTGTACCGCTCTAAGAATGGTAACAACTTCTTTTTTCGTAGGAAGTGGCACAGGCCCACTCACCTTTGCTCCCGTTTTCTTTACAGTATCAATCAACTTAGATGCTGCAAAGTCGATCAACTGATGCTCGTATGCCTTCAGGATAATTCTCATTTTCTGACTTTTTTTACTTGCCATAAAAAATAGTCGCCTCCTTTTCGTACTTTATTTGGTAATAGTACGACAAGTGGTGACTGTACACTCATCCGTGTGTGTCATATCGGTTCATTCAAAAATCCTCCCTATGGAGGCTTGACTCACACGTTTATCTGCTCCTTGGCAGAAAATATGTTACTGTACAGTGACTTGCCGTCAGGGTTCCCGGCCGAATTTGCTGATCTCGGCCTCTTGACATTCGCTCCACGGAAAAACCCACTAGATAGTGGCAACCTCACGCTTCATCGCTATCATGTCACAGCAAATATTAGTCTACCATACCTTTTTCCATAATGCAAGAACTTTTTTCACGAAAACTACAAGCCATGCAAAAAAGATAAAAACAAATTTCGTCGGGAGCTCGCTCACGTAAGAAAATTTGTTTTTTAGCTTTTTTATAGGGCGACAGCCCGTGACCGAGCCGAAGCGGAGCGGAGGCGAGGTTGCATGGCTTGGATGATGGAACATGCAAAAAATAAAATTCACGCCATTTCGGTGGGAGTTTGCTCACACAAGAAATGGTGGGAATTTTACTTTTTATAGGGCGACAGCCCGTGACCGAGTGAGCTTTGCTCACGAGGTTGCATGGCGCAGTGTAGGGGCGACAGCCCGTGACCGAGCAGGCTTTGCCTGCGAGGTTGCATGGCTTGTAGTTTTCCGGAGGAGGTGCGCAATCCTCGGCGTTCCCCGCCAAATCCATGGTGCTCCCCGCCCCATGCAACGCTTTTCCCTCTTTTTCTCCCTAAGCGTTGTCTATTTCGCTCGTTTCACGCCTCTTATCTCCCTTATTTCGTCAAATCACGCCCCCAAAGCAACTCTTTCTTCTATATTAATGCTCCAGCGTTGCTTTTGAAGCAAACTCTTTTCGTTCTCATGCAACTCTTTTTTACTTTAACACCAATTTAGGTTGCATAGGACAAGTTGCCAGCTTTACTTTCTTCTCTTTTATCCGGTAACACCGCGCGCACCAGAGATGGCAACTTGCTTTTGGCAATTTTAGCAAAGCCCCCTCACACCAAATACTCCTGAATATAACAATCCAGCACCCTGGTGTTCAACGGTGCACTTGAACTTTCATGAAGCAACAAAACATCTCTTCCAATCAGCAATTGATTCATCTCAAAGGCATCCAGTTTTCGCAGAACCGCATTATAATAATCCTCATTATCCATCATTCCAAAATGCTCCAAATAATAAATCCTGCCGGTTCGCGAATTCATAACCGTAAAGTCCGGATAAAAGGTAACTCTCCGTCCATGCACCGTGAGTTCCAATGGCTTTTCATATTTATACACTACACCATAACGCCGTAAGTGGTCAGCTATAATTATCTCTGACTTCGAGCGCACACGCTCACCATTTGCCGTGAAGTATTCGCCAGTCACTTCCTCATCCATCGTTTTGGCAGCATAATCTTCATTTTCAAACATCTTAACTCTTTGTTCAATAGGAATAAAATCCGGAGTAAATAAAACTTGCTTACCTTCATGCATCTGAGAATACGCATCTTCCAATTCAGAATCTGAGAAAAATTCAACCGCCTGTCTTCCAGCCTCAATCTTAGCATTTAATATAGGAAGTAACTTTTTATAATACCTGTCTTTTGCCAGCATCCTCAACTTATCTTTTTCGCTTTTTTTCACATATTCCCCATTAAGATAATATTGAAATGCCCCTCGCACTTTCCGACAGATAAAATTACCACCATTTGATATTGTAACACTCTTTTCAGCCTTCCTGCGCACCTGCTCCAAAAACCATATACGCTCTTTAGCAAAACTCTTTAATTCATTTTCCAAACATCCACATCCTTTCTACATCCAAACTCTACCTAATAAAATACACTTTAACACACATTTCAGGCATTTACCAGAATTATATACGACAAAAATCAGCGTATAACGCTCGCATCAGAAAAATTTCACACGGTCCTCCCCTACAATAACCGTACTGGTGCCTTTTGCAAGCCCATCCTCGTATAGATACAATCCATCTTTGTAGACCTTTTCCACTCCATCCGGGATTACAAACTCATCGCCAATCAAGTATGCATAATACATTATTTTACCATCCTTCGAATACAGCCATCCATTTTCATCACTTTTGTAATTTGAGTTAGCCTCTGCCACATCAAATCCCATTTCATCACCATTTACACTATTTTCCCACACAACAGCATTTTTAGCAATATACTTTACGCTCGCCGGTATTTGAACACGTCCTTCCTTATTGATTCGGATGCAATGCATCCCAAGCCTTTCCAAATGTTCTGGCATATTATGAACATATTTATAAGAATCTCCCAACGCCTCCTCATCCAGCTGCTTCAAATTATCCGGCAGGGAACGAACAATGACACCGTTCAGACCATATTTTTTTACCCGCTGCAAATTACTTCCCAATTTTACTTTTACACACTCCCCTTTATAAAAAGCATACTCATCAATAACTTCTATACTGTCCGCCAGGATTACTTCCGAATCGCTTCCATATTTCCCCATGCCGCGAAAAGCATTCTTTTCCACCGTCTTTCGGCCTTCTGCAAGCGTCACCTTCAAAGGCCCGGCTCCCGAAAACGCATATTCGTCTATTTTTACATCAGGTGGAATTTCCAGTGTCGACGTCTTAAGTTTGTATATCATACACCGCTCTTTCTCACACAGGGAAATTGCCTTCTTTCCAATCACCTTAACACTTTCGGGAAGAATAATTTTTCTCTCTGTCTGATAGCTTCCTTTGTAACGGATGAGTACACCATCTTTCACTTCAAACAAATCGCTGGTTTTATTTTTCTGTTCCTTTTGCTGAAACGAATCCGACTTTTTCACCTGTGATTCCTGCGAGGAGTTTCCGCAACCGCAAACCGCCATAGCGGCAAATAATATAACAAATAATGTGCTCATTTTTTTCATACTGCAAACCTCCTCTTTGTAATTAATTTTTTGCCTCTATGTAAACAATACGATTGAGGCAGCAAATACGTTAAAAACACATTTACTACAATTCATCAAACAATACTATAAGTAAAACCTTTACTTACCGCATACGACTGCATAAATGGATTCTTTTTTCCCTGCAAAATAAAATTAGTACAATTCTTAAACGGCTCCCACTTACCATCATAAGAATCATTTTCACTTCCTGTTGCCGGATTCACCACAACATCCGGCAATACCACCGTCAAATTGTGGCATCCATAAAAATCCTGCCCCATTGTACTATCTTTTGCATACACGACCTTATTCAAGTAACGACAATTAGTAAAACACAAACCACCGCCATTTACACCAGCTGGGAATTCGTAAGAATCTCCCCGCTTCGCTGCCGGATAGCATTTCATATACGTTTTTTCTTTATCTTTATAATAAAGAACATCATTTACTGCATAATATCCGGTTTCCTTTTTATCTGCCTTAAACTGTTTTAAATTTGTACAGCCGATAAAAGGAGTGTTAATTTGTTCCACCTTATCTCCAAGTGTCACCTTTTGAAGTTTCGTACTGTGAGCAAATGCATACAACCCAACATTAGAAATATTCTTTGCAAGCTCCACGCTTCTTAACCCAGAGGCAAAAAATGCACCGTCTGAAATATAAAATAATTTTTTACCGTATGAAATCTTCTGCAAATATTTAGCATACTCAAAAGCCGCCTCGCCAATCTGCGTTGTCTTTCCCTGAATCGTATAAGACTTCTGAATTCGCCCTGCCGGATAAACCAAAAGCGTCTTCTTGTTTTTGGTATACAAAACACCTTTAGCAGAGCAAAAATATTTATTTCCCTTTGCCACTTTGATATTTTTTAACTTACCGCATCCGGTAAATGGTGTAGAAAATACATTCTTTTTCTTAACGATGTTTCCCCAAGCATAATCTGCCTGTTTTTTTTCGATTGTTTTCAAGTACTTTGGCAATACAATTGTTTGAACCTTCGATGATTTCTTCCATACATTGGCACCGAGTGATGTCACCTTTTTCCCTGCAATCTTGTCTGGAATAACAATCCGCTTCTGATTTTTACTGCATGAAACGATTTTCACCTGATTTTTCGTTATCTTCTTATAGGTAAAACCATTTTTTGTCTTTGCACCTGCCATTGTGCCGGCAGATGCAAAGGATAATGTTAATAATAACGCTGTAAGTACTGGTTTTTTTCATACTAAAATCCTCCTATTTGTAATTAATTACACCACTTTTCTCTCCATTCTGTTTCATCCATTTCTTATATAATTTAATTGACTGCCTTGGAACATAAATCTTCTGCCCAACAGGCACCATCGAAGTATCTTTTGACGAGGCAGCAATCTTAGGTGGATTTGCACTTTTAAATTCAAAAACACAATCATCCAAGTCTCCCATATCAAGCCAAGCTCCCCGCAGGCATTTCAAACTAGACGGCATCGTAATCTTGCTAATATTCTGCCCTATCAATACAGAATCCTGATTTAGTTCCTCAACCCCCTCTGGTATCACAGCAGTATTTGCATTTACTACTCCTACAGCCAATGCCTTTTTATCTTTTCGATAAATATAATTTCCCTTTTTAGCAAACACCACATTATCGCTTTTCAAAGCAATCTCCTTAACTCTGCAAGTGGCAAAACACCCCTTCCGAAACGACTCGAAACCATTCGAAATCATAATCTTTTCTCTTCCGGGAATAGCAAAAACTGCCTGTTTTTGTTTTTTATCAATAACAAGTCCACCCTGCTCACAATATTTATCATTGTCAGCAGTCACATAAATTTCACCAAGTTTTTCGCAATTACCAAAAGCCCCCAAACCAATCTCCGAAACATTTTTCTCTATATCAAATTCCGTAAGTCCTGAGCAAAGTTCAAATGCACCAGCCCCAATTTTTTTCAATTCTCTTGGGCAGTTTATTTTTCTCAGCGAATACAAGCCTGCAAATGCATTATCTTCGATTGAACAGACACTGTCCGGAAGCACAACGCTGTGTATTTTATTCACTGTTTTCGAATATTGAAAATCATCGCCATCCATAATCGAATCTCCAAACACATTGTATGCAACATCTGATGTGTTTTCACCCCTATTATCTGAATCAAATCCAACGCAAACCAAAATACTTTCATTTATTTTCTCAGGAAATTTCAACTGATTTGACGTATATTTGTCAGAAACTTCTACCTTAGTAATCCATACATATTTTCCGTCAGATGACTTCTTGTATAAATACTTAATTGTATCCATCTCATACTTTTCCACATTGTCATTCCACATTAATTTTTCAATATTTACATTTGCATTTGACTGTATTCTCGTTTGCTTTTTTGAACAAGCACAAGCAAAAATCAATACGCTAAATAGTAACATTATAAATGCGGATTGCTTTACTTTCATATCTTCCTCCTGTTCACGCCTTAATTTGCTGCCTCTATGTAAACAATACGATTGAGACAGCAAATAAGTTGCATAACAAATTTTATCAATGTTTATTATTTTGTTTTCGCCACCTTAACTTTCTTCGTATGCACTATTTCTCTTGTGTAATAATCATCCGTATCAATATTTTCTGTATCCTTTTTGAACTTCTTAGCGAAGTTCGGACATACAAACTTTTTCATCTTCTTCCATGTTTTTGAACCTTTTTTACAATTTACTTTTTCTACAGAAATCATTTTTGCTCCCATGCCACTATCACCGTATAATACCGTCTTTTTCCCCTTTACCGTAATGCATTTTATATTTCTGCAATGCTGACCGACATATACCGCCTTAACGCCCTCCGGAATCACCAATGGTTTTAATGTAGACAGCGAATCATCCAGGCAATGTTTTGGAATATCAATTGTTTTCAGATTCTTTGGAAATACAATATTTTTTAAGGTTTTGCATCCACGCAAAAAGCCCTCGTTATAGGTATTAAAATCACGCCATGTAAAAGAAGTTCCAACATAACCACAGAAAGCTCTTTCTTTTAAAAGCCCCTTATACTTATACGGCATAACAATCTTGGTAAGGTGGCTTTTTTTTATGATTTTGGGGTTACCATTTGCATCATAACCATCCGTAACATCCGTAGAAAATGCTTCTGAGCCAATCGTTGCTTTACTCATCTTTAGCGTAACTTTTTTTAGTGCTGCACATTTCATAAATGCACCACTCCCAATCCTCTTTACTTTTTTCGGAATCGCAATGTTCTGCAAGGACTCACATCCGTTAAATGCATTGGAACCAATATGTGTTAATGCCTTCGGCAGAGTAACCTTCTTGATTTTTTTACAACCTTGAAATGACATCACACCGATTTTTTCTACTTTGGATGGTATCGTCAACTCTGTCACTTTTTCTGCATCTGCGGCAGAAAACAACTCTGCCTTTCCTTCCAATCGAAGAGTAGACGCACTGGCAAAATGGTAATTGTTTTCCTTCATAGTTCCCAATTGAACAATTGTATAACCATCAATACTTGATGGAAGAATCACTTGTGTCCCCGGTTGCTCCACTTTGGTAAGCGCTGCTGTCTTTTGGGTACTATTTATGATTTCATAATGATATTTCCCCGACACCTTTTCTGCGGCCTTTGTTCTTGATGTTGCTGCAACCATGCAGCAAATTCCTAATGCCGTTAATAATAATGTTTTTTTCATATACTTAATCTCCTTTCTTCATTTGCCACCTCTTTGTAAATAATACGATTGAGATGGCAAATTAGTTGCAAACCTATTAAAAAATATACGATTCTTTTATCTTAATAAGAATATTTTTGTAAGCTAGCTGCAGTACTATTATCTAGAACCGAAGCAAATGATGCTAAATTTTTTATTTTCCACGTTACACCTCCATAACTATACGAATTTGACGGCAAAAAGTCGGATACCTTCCCTGTTGTTCCCGTTACATATGTAGACAAACTTTTTTTTGCAACATCACATGCCGTCGTATATCTACCAGGGAAAGCCTTACCATCGGTTCTATCTGCATATCCATTAACCTGATTGTCGTTTGTCGCATGATCTAAATGTCGCCAAGTTCCAGAAAAGTTTCCCCACGCACTATGCGCATAAACATCCATTGCATTATGAATTGCCATTCCCCATACGAATAAACTTTTATTTTTATTTGATGGAGTTGCAAGTAACTGAGACCAAGAAAAACTGTTAATTGCATTTAACATATTTTGTTTGTCTGCCCCACTTAATCCAGCTGGTATAGCAGCACTAGAAGCGCTTTTCCCATTTTTGAACGCCACAGCTATATTAGTTGCATATACATAACTAGATATATAATTAGAACATTTATAACCACCATGCCAAAACGGGCGTTTTCCCAGTCCTTTTGTTGACGCATTTATATCTGAATAAACCACTCCACTTTTCACTATGCTTATCTGTGTTTTGGTTAACTTTGAATTCGATACTGCTTTTACATGGTCATCTTTATCCCATCGTCCTTCTACATAATTTACTTCCGAAAAATCTTCAATTGGTTTTGTATTATCTTTTACAAACCGCTCATTTTCCTCCAACTCTTTACCTTCAACATATGTTTTCTTAAAATCATCATATATCTTTTCAGCATATGAATAATCAACTAATCCATTTCCACATGACCTAGATGAAGTAAATTTATTTGCACTGGCATCCAATAACTGTCGAATAAAATCTGCGGAAACGGTGTTGTCTTTTTCCCACAGTTTAACCGCAACTCCAGTAATATGAGGTGCCGACATACTGGTTCCACTTGCAACAACTGTACCACCAAAAGCACCTGTAGAACAAATTTGCTCCCCTGGTGCAACAATTTCCATTTCCTCTCCTATTGCACTTTTTTCACTAATTTCTCCCTTTGTATCAACTGAACCCACCGCCATCACCTCATCATATGCTGCAGGATACTCAATTTGTCTGTTATTTCCTGCGGCCGCAATCATTAGAATACCGGCTTTTTTCGCCTCTTTAACCGCCTGATGTAACGCCTCTGATTTCTTCGATGTTCCAAAACTCATATTAATAATATTTACCTTATTATCAATTGCCCAGTAAATACCATCTATAACTCTACTAATTGTTGAGCGGTTTTCTCCATCTAGTACCTTAGCAGAATATATCAGAGCCTCTGGTGCTATCCCCGAGATGCCCCTTCCATCATTTTTTGCAGCAATAATTCCCGCCACACTTGAACCATGTCCACTCACATCCTGATATAAAGGAGAAACATCCTCTTCACCTTCGACCAAATTTATATTGCCAGCTAAATCTATATCATTATAATCATCTACGCCCGAGTCAATTACTGCTACTTTTATTATATTTTGGGCTTGTTTATTATCAGCGTACACAGCATTTATTGCCTTTACATTCCACTCCTTTTCTTGAGCAATTGACTTACTGTCCTTTTCAGACAGAGCAGCAACTTCCCCATCTTTTTCTACAATAATCTTCGAGTTCTTATTGTGAATTTCCTCCGCTTGATCTTTTGTCATTTTAACTATAGCAAAATTATCCCCCTGCTCCATGTCTGTCACAATATCTTTATCTGCAACCACGTCTGCAACAGAATTTTCATTTTTAGACATTACGATATATTCTGAAACACTTTCCTTTGCATATGTAATTTTATTTACATTTTTCCCACTCATTAACATTCCTGCGGCTAACAACATAACCAACATCCTTTTTCCATTATTTATCATCATTCACCTTGTCCTTTCTTTCTGTATATATAATTTTTTACTACTTTCAGCATTTTTGTGCTATACTAATTATGAAGCATTACATTTGCGTTCTTTTCGGTATTCCGCTACCATATGAAAAGAACGCTTTTTTCAATCATTACTCTGTAAATCATATCTGAATACATTCTGTCACCTCCCTTACGCTAACAACCTTTAGCCCTCTACTTTTTCCGTTTGTCTACCAATTTTTTCATTTCGTCCGGAACCTCTGGTTGATTCAAAAAGAAATGACATACTTGAGAGGTTGAAATAACCCCAACAGCAAGTGCCAACGCAGCAAAATTCTTTCCAAATTTTCTAACCATTTTTTTTAACATCTTTTTGTCCTCCCCGGTATATTTTTTACGTTACTCATTTTAACACAACATAATATTTGTAACCGTTTTTTTTATGAACGGTCGTTTTTCGCACATGAACGGTAAAAAATACGATTAATTTCTCAATCAATCGTGTTTTTTGTAAAATATTTTCGTATTAATTCTATAATTAATGTAGCTAACGCGCACTCTACAACTAATACTAGTTCGACACATAGTTGCTTTTTTCCGAATATATACAAAACAAAATACAATACAAACAATAAACAAATTAAATATCTTACCCGAATATGCATTTTCTTTTTATCTTCCATATCCATAGGTTTCTCAATACAGTCAACTGGCGCAATAATAGAAATTAGCCCCATGCCAATTCCCGCCATTAGCAAATAAAACCAGTCAGGCAGAAAAATAATTGCACGAACGCACTCTCCACATAATACGCCAATCGCAAGACACGAAACAATATTCAAAGCATTTCCAAACAAGGATTTTATTGAATACTCATATAGCTCGCGTTGTTTTTCCTCTATAATCGATGCTTTTATCAAAAGATTTGTAATCATACTGCTCACCATCTTTATTCCTCCCGAATCGGCACCTGAATCATCGTCTCGTAAGATTCTTTTGTGTGGCTGACAAGCATAGTTCCTCCATAATTTTCCACGGTATCCTTAACATTGCTTAATCCCAACCCATGAAACCACTTATTCTTTTCTTTTTTCTTTTCAGACGAAACACTATTTTTAGCATAAAAAACAAACGATGTATGTGTCATCTCTAATTTCATTTCAACGTATGAACGCTTCTTTTCGCCACATGTCACTGCCTCTATAATGTTATCAGTTACATTTCCAAGTACAACTACCAAATCATAATCATCCATGATTTTTCGATTTTTATTTATCTTAACAGATAACTCAACAGCACACCCAATCTGTTCCAACCGTTCCTTAAACCCGCCAATAATTGAATCCACAACCAAATTTCCCGTATTAACCGAAGAATATAACTCCGCAAACGAATCATCTATTTTTTCGATATAATTGATTGCTTCCTCAAAATCAGATTCTTCCAGATACTTTTTAATCATCTGATTATGCTTATTCACATCATGAATCAGTCGATTTCCTTGAACAAAAGAACTTGCTAACTGTTCATATTTTTCCTTTTGCGTTTTAATCTGTCTCTCCATTTGTTCTTTATTGCTCTGCTCGGTAATATACCCGGTCAACGTATTCAAAAGATAATAAGAAACCATATTCAATATAAGAAGACTTATCACACCAAACAACCATGAAATTGTTGGTTGACCGGATACCATACCATTTATTACTACAACACTTAGCACAGGTACAATCAAAAAACCAACCTGGTATTTAATCGGAATATTTCCCTCTCTTTTCGTAAATATCTTTTTAAACAATACAAGCAAAAGAAGAAATATTTCAACTAAAAACAATGCTATTATTTCTTCCTCTTCACCTTTGTTTATTCCCAATAACACCATTACAACCTCGGCAATTCCCTCCGCAATTATAGAAAAACCAATAAATACTGCCATTGCAAAAAAACGTTTCACTAAATCTGTTTCATAAAAAAGCGTAAGAAGAAAAGTCCCCACAATCATAACTATCAATCGTGCATAAACAGACTGCGTCTTATTTAATATCAATGATGAAATAAATTGCTGCGCAAGCAAAGCTAGCATCAAAATCCATTTATTCACGCTTGATTTTCTTTTCTCCAAAATATCTTCAAACAAAAGATAAATTACAAACGCATCAAATACACAAGAAACGATATACAATGCTGTCATTTGTGATTTCCTCCTAACACCAAATACTTTGTAAATACTTCTTTAACCTCGGTAATTTTTCTCCTACTCATCTCGACTCGTTTACCAGTTGTCATCCGAATTTCCCGTTCAAAAAAAGAATGAATAAATTTCATATTAACAATGCAATTTCTGCTAATTCGTATGAAATGATTTTCAACAAGCTTATCTTCATAATCCGAAATATTACCTTTCGCATTCATTTTCGATTTCTCTAAAGTAATTTCCATTACCGCATTTCCCTTTTGTTTCTCAATAGCAACAATATTTTTCAGACGCACAGCCGTTTCATAACCGGTATCACCGTCAGTAACAAGTATACTTTCATTATCTTTTTCAATATACTGTATTGTTCGGATTATTTCCTTTTTAAAAACATCATAAGTAATTGGCTTTAATAAATATTGAAATGCCTGAACACCAAAACTTTTCTGCATATACTCCGGATAACTGGTAAGAAAAGTAATAAGTACCTCTCTTGATACCAGTTCTCGAATTTTTTCCGCAATCTCAATTCCATTCATATCAGGCATTTCCATATCGAGAAGTACCATATCATAATAATCATTTTGTTTTTTTACATTTTCCAGTAATACAGTTCCAGATACATAAAAATCCAATTCAAATTCTACTTCTATCTGAATCATTAACTGATTAATATAATCCCTTATCTTTTTACCATTCTCAATCTCATCATCACAATACGCAATACGCAATAACATAATATAATATCCTTTCTTATGTCTTATATTTTCAGGTTCAATATCATTATAACAAATTCATTCTATTTCAACGATTTTATTTATGAACGGTTGTTTTTTGCACATGAATGGTAAAAAAGTGCCAATTAATCCCATAAAGAGAAAATTGGCACTCTACAACAAATCAAAATCCTATCTCACAACCCCACTCTCGGTCGGTCCAAAGTAAGATTCTTTGGCATCTCCCTCATGACTAAGCACAAGTTTTTGCAAAACCAAACCGGATTCCATACCATAGATATGAATCGTATGTACGCCCTTATCCAATGTTACCTTCGTTTCTCCATAGTGGCAGTTATTTAAAACACCCTCTGCCCAGTCTCTGGCACGGCTGTGGCCGCCACCAATGTTATAATGCTCATCAAGAACAGTCTTAACTTCACTCGCACTGCCGTCATCAAAAGAAACGGCATACCGCATATTGCGTCCATCTTCCAAACTGTTCGTCGGTGCTGTAATCACACGCAGTGTGTACTCACCGCCCTCACGAATCAAAACGGAATAAGAAAGACTTGGTCCCTCGCCCGGTTTGTCAAAGTTTGTTCCCATCGGGTACACTTTCATAGAAGAAAGGGTTTTACCATATTCTTTCAGGCATTTCCATTCCTTACCATCTTTTGATTCATTCGCTGCAAAATGTTCTGCCTCCATCGAGACAATACCATCGCGCTCTACAAATGTCATCGGAGGCAGCTTCTCCGTTACTACAACTGCTTTTACTTTTACTTTCACTTCACAGCCTGCTGCCTGAACAAGGATTTCAGACTCTTTTGTTCCGGTAAGTTTTGAAAAGTCAACGGACACCTCAAAATTGCGGACAGACTGTGGACCACAGGATAATTCACGAATCGAAACAAAATCATCTTCGCATGTAAGTGTCACATCAAGTAAAGCATCTTTGGCATTCGCAGCTTGAAGCAGATATGTTTCTTCACCAACAGAAGTAAACTCAGGAAGAGAAACCTCCCCTTCCGATACAAAGCAATCGGAATCGGCTGCATGAACAAGCAGCTTATTCTCATCCGATACAGCTCCCTGAACGGTCTCCGGGTACTTCCAGTCCTCATCATTCCAATGCGTAAAACCGATGTGCGCCGAAAGCATCATGCCATCCCATTTGCCATCTGCCATTTCTTTATTATAATAATTTGTCAGTTCTTCATCGTATGTAATGCATTGTTTTACTTTTTCCGCATAATCATTTGCTGCTGCCACACCATACTTCGCATAAAATTGATTCTTCGCCGCATACAGATTCATCAACTGAACATTTGCCCCTGCAACTGCCGGATAATAAACAAGTCCATAATAGCTTGCCTTTGCTTCTTCCGGAAGTTTGCCATCAATGTCATCTGCCATCTTCTTAATGCGGTGGCAGAGATGAATCATTTTACTGCTTTCACCGTAGTGTGTCACATGATAGGTATCCGGATATGTTACTTCCGGACGGCGGTTACCATGCATTCTTGTATATGCTTTCAAAACAGAAACAATTTCTTCTTTGACATCGTCATCTTCTACAACGCCGCCAAACTGCTCTTCTACCCAGCCGCGGATGAAATCATCGGTTTCATTTGGATGATTGATTCCCATTCCCTCATAATCATAAGCAAGTGCCATGTAGTAGGAAAGAGGAAGTTCCTGTGGACGGATATCACCGACATTGACAATCCACAAATCTTTGATGCCGTACTCATATGCCATGGTAAGCTGCTCCCATACTTTTGGAAGCGGTGTCGAATTAACCCATTCATAGGAAACCGGCGAACCATGATAATCAAAATGATAATACAGACCAAAACCGGCTTTTCTATCGCAGTTTTCCTTTGTCGGCAGTGTACGCACATTTCCAAAGTTATCGTCCGACAAAAGAAGAATGGTGTCATCAAGCGCATCCCAGTCTTTTAAACCTTCTACGCCATCGCCGCCGTAATAATAATCTTCTACCTCTTTGTAAAGGGCAAGCATCTTTGGCATGTCATCACAGCCTTTTGCCTTAATAATCTCTAACTGGTCTGCAATAATCTTGCGAAGCAGTTCCACATTTTCCTGAATCGAGGAACCTTCCGGAAGCATTGTCGTATCACGCTCACCACGCATACCAATCGTAATCATATGTTTAAAGTCTTTGTTTCTCTCTACGCCATCTTCCCAGTAACGGTACAAGCCTTCGCCATTGGTATAATAATTCCAGTCTTTTCCATAACCGACATTGTTCGTATCGGTCTTTACTTTATCCCATTCTTCACTGGAGCGCATCAAAGGTTCATGATGAGAATTTCCAATCGTAATTCCTAGGTCTGTCGCTAATTTTACATTTGCCAGTGGATCCTCTTTGCTTCCATCCAAACACAAAGAAGCAGACCACATCGCCGGCCAGAAATAATTGCCCTTTAAACGGAGCAAAAGGTCAAATACCTGGTCATAAAATTTCACGTTAAAATCACCAAACGTATTCATGACAAAGTTACCAAGAGACGGCCACTCATCATTCATAAAGAATCCACGGAATTTAACCGAAGGCTCTTTTGAGGTAAATTCGATGCTCTCATTCCAGACAATCTCTGCCTGTTTGCGCGGAATAGCATCTCCCCAGTACACCCATGGTGATACACCGATTTTTTCGGAAATGTGATACATACCATGCAAAGTTGCCACAGTCTCTGTTCCGGCAATCACCAGTTTATCACCGTCCACAAGACAAAGAGCATAACTCTCTCGTTTTCCATCTAATTGAGAAACATTTAGTTTCCCATTTGCAATCATTTCATCAATCACCGGATTTTTTCCAATGGTACCCGGAATTATCGAATATCCCTCCGGCATCGCATCACAAATTTTGGGTGCCACCCCTGTGACAAGTTCAATATCTTTCTGGATTTTTTCTGCCACATGGGAAAGTCCCGCAAAATCATCCGCCTCTTTTGCAATGTAAAGGCTCGCAGCCTGTGTTCCTTTTACCAATTCAAACATAAAACTGTTTCCTTTCTTATTTTAAGTCAAAGCCAAAATAATTTACTGCATTGTAATATGAAATATTTTTCACGATTTCTCCTAAGAGGTCATAATCCTCTGGGTACTCTCCATTTTCCACAAGATTTCCGATATAATTGCATAAAATACGGCGGAAATACTCATGACGCGGATATGAAATAAAACTTCTCGAATCCGTCAGCATACCAACAAAATTGCCAAGAAGGCTTAAAGAAGCCAATGATTTCATATGCTCTTCCATACCGTATTTGTGGTCATTGAACCACCAGGCAGCACCCTGCTGGATTTTGCCGCGCACGCCATCTCCCTGGAAACATCCAATCATCGTTCCAATCAATGCATTGTCGGTTGGATTTAAGGAGTAAATAATTGTTTTTGGAAGATTTCCCTCGCGGTTTAAGGCATTCATAAAGTCTGCAACTTCAGCAACAAATCCTTTTGGATTAATGCAGTCGATTCCGGCGTTGGCACCGGCACTCTTAAATACCAGTTCATTATTCTCGCGCTTTGCACCATAGTGAAGCTGCATAACCCAGTTTCTCTTTTTGTACTCAGCACCTAAAAACAGCATACACATTGTGCGATACTGTTTTAATTCCTCTTCGGTCAAAGTCTCACCGGCAAGACTTTTCTTTACCAGTGCATTTTCTTCTTCCTCACTAAGCGGACAAAACTCTGCATAATCCAAACCGTGGTCAGAAACTACACAGCCTCTCTCTGCGAAATAATCCAAACGTTTAACAAGTGCTTCTTTGAGCGTTGTAAAATCCGTAATGGTAACGCCGCTTACTTTACCAAGTTTCTGAATGTAAGAAACAAATCCTTCTTTTTCCGGACTCATCGCAAGATCCGGACGCCATGCCGGAAGAACCTGCACATCAAAATCAGAATCGGCTGCAATCTGCTCGTGATAATGTAAATCATCAATCGGGTCATCTGTCGTACAAACGAGGGTAACACCGGACATACGAATCAGATTTTTTGCAGACATTTCCGGTTTTTGCAAAATTTCATTGCATTTATCATAAATTTCTTTCCAATTCTTCTCAGATAAAGTCTCATTTATGCCGAAATATCTTTGTAGTTCCAAGTGACACCAATGATACATCGGATTACCAATGCAGTTTGGCAGGGCTTTGGCAAAAGCGTGAAACTTTTCTTCGTCCGGGGCATCCCCTGTGATGAAATATTCATCGACACCATTTGAGCGCATGACACGCCACTTATAATGGTCAGCTCCTAACCACAGCTCCGTCATATTTTTAAAATGTATATCCTCTGCAATTTCCTTTGGGACGAGATGACAATGATAATCTAACACCGGCACCTGTTTGGCATAATCATGATACAGTTTTTTTGCTGTATCGGTTTGTAGTAAAAAATCGCTATCCATAAATGGTTTCATGGTCTTTCCTCCTAAATATTGCGTTCATTTTTATTTTAGCATATAATCGTATTAGGGTCAAAAGGTAAAATGTTTTAACAAAAAGAAAGGAGAGCGCTATGCCAATTATCAGTAATTCCATTCAGAACAATGGTGGTTCCTCGCAGGGAATCCGTTCCCAGACAAGGACCTACCGCTCCGGAAATTCCACACTGCATCTGCGTGAGGGACAGACACTGCGGGGTGTCATTAGTGATATCCACGGAAATGACATTACCCTTTCCATGGAAGATGGGTCATCCTTTACCGGTCAGCTTCCCGATGCTAACCAGTATTCCATCGGGCAAAAGGCTGCTTTTCTGATTACCGGTCTTGAAAATAACACCATTTACATGAAGGCGACTACAGGCGCTTATTTGTTAAATATGGAAGATACCATTGCCCAGGCACTTGAGGAAGCTTTACTCCCACGCTCTCCGCGTAATCTGGATGTGGTGCGCAGCCTTCTTAGCAATAGCCAGTCCATCAGCCGTGAAAACATTATGGCATCGATTCAGTTGTGTGCTCAGTACCCGGAAGCCGACGTTCACTCCGTCATCACGATGAAATGTCTGGGACTGCCGATGACAAACGAGTCCGTTCTCCAGTTTGAGAACTACCAGAACCAGACGCACCAGTTATTATATAAAATGGATACGCTCACCGATTCGATTGGTGATATGCTTCACGCAATCGGCAGTCAGGTTCCTGCATTGGCAAAAGAAACTGCTTCCGCTCTCTTAGACTTAGCGTTAGAGGGTGTGACCGTGCCGAAAATGACTGAGCAGGCAAACGAGACCGCTGCCGTATCCGCAGAGGAAAATTCAGAAGCACCTATCCCGGAAACCGGTGAAGAAGCTGCAAACACCACGGGAAATCCCGTTCAAGATGGCAGCAATGGCACAGCGGGCGCAGAAACTTCCACCCCTTTTTCGCGGGTAAAAAATCTGATTAATAATTTGACCGAATCCGTGGGATCAAAAAACACGCCGGAACCGGAAAATCCCACTTTTTCCAAAGAAGAAGTAGGTGCCTATCTCCCGGAGGAAGAACGCGCAGCAGTCCACGAGCAGTTACGTGACCTTCCTTTTTCCGAAGCCGCAAAAAAACAGCTTGCCGATGGTACACTTTCGGTCAGCCGTTTTCTAACCGAGATAAAACAAATGCTTCCTAACCTCACCGATGGGCAGGCAGGAAAACTTATATCCTCGGACGCCTTTCGAAAACTTGTTAAGGGACAGTTTCTTTCCAACTGGACGATTTCGCCAAAACAGCTAAAAGAGCCCGGTGCGCTCACGGAAACATATGAGAAAATGGCAAAAGAGTGGGAAACGCTCTCTCATTTCAGTCAAACCGTGTTAGGCAAAGATGTCTTTAGCAAACTTTCATCTTCTGCCTCCGATATGACAGAAAACCTAAACTTTATGAAAACGCTAAATGAGACATTTCCTTATATTCAGCTTCCGATTAAACTGCAAAATCAAAATGCACATGCAGATTTGTATGTGATGACACGCAAGGAAGCCTTGAAAAAGAACCCGGATAACTTAAAAGTTCTGCTCCACCTTGACATGGAGCACCTTGGCACCTTGGATATCCGGATTGCCAAAGAAAGCACTGCGGTTTCGTTAAACTTTTTTGTTTCTGAAAAAGATACACTTCATTTATTCGAGCGCAATGTAGAACTTTTGCAGGATGCCATTAACGCACAGGGTTATGCCTGCACCTCCGAACTTTCGCTCAAAGAAAAAGAAGTCGATATTGTCAATGATTTTCTGGCAACAAACAAGGCACCAATCGGTGATATGAAACGATACAATTTTGACCTGCGGGCGTAATCAGTCCGCAGGCTTTTTCTTTTCTCTTGCAGAAATCAGGATACAGGCAGCAATCACAAACACAAGTGCCGCGGCACCGAAAATTCCGGTATCCATCCAATGCGACAAATCAATTTTATCACTTTTTCCAAAGACCGCCAAAAGAGCAAGAACAATTCCCATCAGCCCCTCTCCCGCAATCAGACCGGAGCAAAATAAAATTCCTCCTTCGTCATCTTTCTTTTTCCCAGATGAAACATAACGCAAAATTCCTCCCACCAAAATCGAAGCCGATAATTCAAACGGCAGATACAGTCCAATTGCCACCGGAAGAACCGGAACGCCCATAAATTCAACCGCCACGCCGATAAAAACGCCAATAAAAATCAGTGTCCACGGAAGATTTCCCTCCATGACACCCTCGGTAATCATTTTCATAAGAGTTGCCTGCGGTGCCGCTAACGCCTCACTGCCAAACTGCCACGCATGATTTAAAAGCATCATTACACCGCCAATCGTAACTGCCGACACCGCCACACCAATCAGTTCGCCAATCTGCTGGCGTCTCGGCGTTGCCCCCAGTAAAAAACCTGTTTTTAAATCCTGCGAAGTATCACCGGCAAGTGCCGCCACAATGCAAATTATCGAGGCAATCGAAATTGCTGCTATCATCCCCGGCATACCGATGGTATTTGTCGCCTTTAACCATGCCGTCACGAGTAATAAAGTGGCAATCGTCATACCGGAAACCGGATTGTTGCTGCTGCCCACCAGTCCGACCATGCGCGAAGATACGGTTGCAAAGAAAAAGCCAAATAAAATGACAAGCCATGCCCCGGAAAACGAAATCGGAAGTGCCGGAACAAGCCAGATGAGTAATGCAAACAGAACAATTCCTCCAATGACAACCCGAATATCTAAATCTCTCTCCGTGCGCTTTTCGCTTTTTTCTTTTCCACTCCGTGCTGCCTTCACCGCTTCATAAAAAGTGGAAAATAAAAGTGGCAGAGTTTTCACCAGACTAATAATGCCTCCTGCCGCCACAGCTCCAGCTCCAATATATCGGATATAAGCGCTCCAGATAGCACTTGCCCCGCCCTCGTTATAAAGAGTGGCGATTGGCACCGTACCGGGATACAAAATACTTTCACCGCCAAAAGACACAATTGCCGGAATCAAAACAAACCAGCCAAGAACCGCTCCCGCAAACATATACGAGGCAATTCGGATTCCACAAATATATCCCACTCCCATAAGTGCGGGATATACCTGTACGGAAAACAATGTTTTTAAGGAATTAACGGGCACCATAACCGCTCCCGGAATTACCTTCATCCCATCGACAATATACTTAACCAGAGCAGCAATACCCATGCCAAAGAAAACAGTTTTTGCGCCGCTTCCACCCTCTTCACCGGCTAGCAGCACATCCGCACACGCCGTTCCTTCCGGATATGGAAGCACCCCATGTTCTTTTACAATTAATGCTTTGCGCAGCGGAACCATAAAAAACACACCAAGAACGCCTCCACACAAAGCAAGTGCTGTGATGGTAAACAAATCCGGCGTCTCCGCCTTCCCTTCTTCTGCCCACAAAAATAACGCAGGCAGCGTAAAAATGGCACCTGCCGCTAATGACTCTCCTGCCGAGCCAATTGTCTGCACCAGATTACTTTCTAAGATAGAATTGCGGCGCAGCAAACCGCGCAGAATCCCCATTGATACAACCGCCGCCGGAATTGACGCTGACACCGTCATTCCCACACGAAGTCCAAGGTATGCATTTGCCGCACCAAAAACAACGGCTAACAAAACACCAACAATCACAGCGGTTATGCTAAATTCTTTCATCTCTTTTTCCGCCGGAACAAAGGGCTTAAACTCTTCTTTTTCCTTTTCCAAAGCTATGCCTCCAGTACTTGTTTTCTTGTTAGCATACCCAAATTACTAATGTTTCTATTCCTGACGGCAAAAAAACTGCTGCCATAGTATTTTTTTTCTAAGACAGCAGTTTTTCATATTACAGTTTTAAATTTTTCCTGATTTTACTTAGAACAAATTCGAGAAGAAGTCAGCAATTGCCTTTCCTATCATGACAAAGAAATCACAGATTTTCGCCCAGATTCCTTTGGCATCATCCAAATCAATTCCCATGTCTTTAATTTTATCATAGACATTCTGCGCTTGATTTTGAATTTTACCAAGGTCTAAATCCAGTCCGCCAATCTTTTTCATCAACGAAACCATCTTGGTTTTCATCTCATCATCAATGGAAACATTCAATTCTTTTTCTGCTTCATTAATTGCGTCTTTTATTTCATCTTCCGATGTCAAATCGCCGCTGACTACTTTGTCTTTCAAAAGTGCCACAAACTGAGCAGCCTTTTCCTTACCGATGTCGTTTGCCAGCTCACTCGTTGCTACCAGCTCATTGGTCGCTGCATCGGAACTCGCCTCATCGACTCCTTCGCCGGTCATTTCACCGTAAGCTTTCATCGCACCAACCAAAGCAGCTGTACCGGAAATCGGAAATGGTCCGGCAACCGTCACTTTGGCATCCGAAATTCCGGCGGTCACAAGGGCATTCGTATACATTTCCTTGCTGCAGAAAGAAATATTATGTGTCTCTACCTCGATTCCGCTGCCGGCATCTGCCTCTTCAATCATAACCGACGATAACGCTCTCGTTCCAATTACTTTGGAAGCAAGATATTCATCCAGATACTGATGCTCTTCCTTGTTTGTCACTGTGATTGTCTGATAATCTGCGAGTTCTTCATTTGTAATTCCAAACTGCTTCATTACCTGCGCTTTTTCTTTCGTTGATAAATCTGCACCAAATGCGAGAAATGGTTTTACCGACACCGAATCGGCAAACGTATATTTTCCCGGCACAAAGCACAAAACTAATGTAAGGGCACTAATCAGTGCCAAACGAATGGATTGTTTCATCGTATCACCTATCTTCCTTTCCCCGGTCTGCTTTTTACAAAGCTTTTATTCGCTCCAATGCCTTTTTCGTATTTTCAGCTGAACCAAAAGCAGTCAGTCTGAAATATCCTTCTCCACTTGGTCCGAATCCGGAACCAGGTGTTCCTACTACATTTGCTTTCTCCAACAGCATATCAAAGAAATCCCATGATTTCATGCCATCCGGTGTCTGAAGCCAGATATATGGGGCATTTACACCGCCAAATACGGTATATCCCATACCGGAAAGTGCGTTTCTGATTTCTTTCGCATTGTTCATATAATAAGCAATCTGCTCTTTTGTCTGCGCTTTTCCCGCTTCACTGTACACTGCTTCGCCGGCACGCTGAATGATGTATGGCGCGCCATTGAATTTTGTTCCATGACGTCTTGCCCAAAGGCTGTTAAGCATTGTTCCATTGCTGTCAACAAGCTGTTTTGGAACAATTGTAAATCCAAGACGGGTTCCGGTAAATCCGGCATTTTTTGAAAAACTTCTCATCTCAATCGCACAGGTTTTTGCGCCGTCACACTCGTAAATGCTGTGTGGCACATCCGTTTCAGAAATGTATGCTTCATAGGCAGCGTCATAAATGATAACTGCTTTCTTTTCGTTTGCATAATCAACCCACTTCTGAAGCTGCTCTTTTGTCAGCGTTGTACCCGTTGGGTTGTTTGGGCAGCAGATGTAAATAATATCCGGTGTCTTCTCCGGAAGTTCCGGCACAAAATTATTTTCTGCCGTACATGGCATATAAATTACATTTGACCAGCACTCTTTATCTTTCAGATATTCTCCGGTTTTTCCGGACATTGCATTACTGTCAACATAAACCGGGTAAACCGGGTCTGTAACAGCAATTACATTGTCCTGAGAAAATATATCAACAATGTTTCCGGAATCACTTTTTGCACCATCGCTGACAAAAATTTCATCGAGTGCAATGTCAACGCCGCGGGATTTGTAATCGTTGTCAGCAATTGCACGACGTAAAAACTCATATCCAAGATCCGGTGCATAGCCGTGGAATGTCTCCGCTTTGCTCATCTCATCCACCGCACCATGCAGAGCATCGATTACTGCCGGTGCTAAAGGCTGTGTTACATCGCCGATTCCTAAACTAATGACTTCTTTGTCGGGATTCGCTTCCTTGTAAGCGGCTACTTTTTTTCCAATCGTAGAAAAAAGATAACTGCCCGGCAGTTTTAAATAGTTATCATTTACTTTAAACATTTTTATGCCTCCTATCTGTAGTTATGTCATTGACATTTTACACGAAAACGCCTGCTAATGCAAGCGCGGGAGAGTGTAAGTTTGTGTCAAGTGGGCGTTGGCACTTTTTTTGTTTTCCGTAATTCCGTAGAAAAGCTTTGCGTCTCGTGGGCACTCCCGTTTGTTGAGTGCGTAGCGGTATGGGCACTGAAACTACCAGTGCCACATACCGACGCACTCAAACCCACGAGTCACAAAGTTTTTCTACGGAATTACTGGAATCCAAATAAATTGGCAACACACATTTGATACAAACTTATATTTTCCCGCGCTTAATTAGGTGCAGACCATCCGCTCTTCATTGGGTAGCGTGCATTTTTTTCGTCTCAAACATTCCATCCCCCTAGTGCCGCTATGAAACAAAAAAATCCAACGAATTATGAGACTATAACGCGAAGCGTTATCCCGTCTCATAATCCGTTGGATTCCTTTTTGTAATCTTTATAAATCCACCGCACCTGTGGAACCGTTTTTCAAGCCTTCATTTACTACATAATAAGCTTTTCCTTCTTCCGGTTTTACATACAATTTTGCTCTTTTAATAGATGTAATTTTCTTTCCTTCTGCTTCCCATGCTGCCACAACTTTTTCCATAATTGCCTGCTGGGAAAATTCCTGTCCGTAAATCTGAACAAAAACTTCTGAGTCAACAGTAGCTGCTGTCTTGCGAATCGTAGCTTTACTTGTTTTTCTCGGTTTTCTTGTTGTCTTTCTGGCCGTCTTTGCAGCCGTTGTTTTTGCTACTGGTTTTTCTTCCTCAGCAACCGGCTTTACTGCTTCTTTTTTCGGCTCTTCTTTTGCAGGAGCTGCTGTTGTTTTTACTGCCGGTTTAGCGACCGGTTTTACAGCTGGCTTTGCTGCAGTTTTTGCTGTTGTTGTTTTTGATACTTTGTTTGCCTTGTTCGTAGTCATCTGAATCCCTCCATTACTTCTGATAAAACATTGTATCATAATATGTAAAATATTATACATGTTTTATTAATTCTTTACAATTGCTATTATGACCAAAAAAAAACCGTTTGTCAAATAAATACATACACTTTCACCAAAAACTCTTTACTTTTTTTCTTCTATCACGTAAAATAAGGATAAATACTAGCGCAATGGATATAATAAATGCGTAAGAAAGGAAGGATATTAAAATGAAAAAATTTGTAAAATTCCTCCTTGGTCTGACTGCAGTTGCAGCAGCAGTAGGTGGTATATTGTATTTCTTGAAAAATGTTCTGATGAAAGATTATCTGGATGATTACGATGACGACGATTTTGACAATGACCTTTATGATGAGGACGATGACGACCGCGACTACGTGACACTCTCACCGGATGAAGAATCAGAAGAAGCAGACGATACATTAGTTCCGGATGACATGGAAGAAGAATAAAAATTCATCATAACACAAAGAACTCATAAACCAGATGGTCTATGAGTTCTTTTTCTATACCATACCAATTATCGTGAAAGGCGTTTTGTCATACTATACAAGTGCTCGTCAATATCTTTTGTCATCTGCAATGCATAGTCAATATCAAAATCAGTAAATTCGCCATTTTTATATGCAACTACACGATTTGTTTGACCTTTCAATAAAAGATCAACAGCTCTTGCTCCCATTGCTGATGCGTATACACGGTCACGGCAAGAAGGATTTCCGCCACGCTGGATATGCCCGATTACCGTTGCACGTGTCTCAATGCCGGTTGCAGCTTCAATTCGTTTTGCCATTTCATGAGAATGACCAACACCTTCTGCATTTACAATAATATGATGTTTCTTTCCGATACGACGCTTTGACATAATCTTTTTAATAATTTCCTCTTCATCGTTTTCCTCAGCACGCTCCGGAATCAAAACATACTCAGAACCATTGGAAATACCACACCATAATGCAATGTGTCCGGCCGTTCTTCCCATTACCTCAATGATACTGCATCGCTCATGGGAAGCGGAGGTATCACGAACCTTATCAATGGCTTCCATTGCCGTGTTGCAGGCAGTATCAAATCCAATCGTGTATTCGGTGCAGGCAATATCTAGGTCAATGGTTCCCGGGACACCAATTGTGTTAATTCCATTTGCAGAAAGTTTCTGAGCTCCACGGAAAGAACCGTCACCACCGATTACTACCATACCATCGATGCCATGTTTGCGGCAGATGTCAGCAGCTTTCTGCTGGCCTTCCGGTGTCATCATCTCTTTACAGCGGGAAGTAAATAAAATTGTGCCGCCACGCTGAACAATATCAGTAACGCTCATCGTGTCCATGTCAATAATATCCTCTTCCAAAAGTCCTGCATATCCACGACGGACACCCTTTACTTTCAGACCACTGGAAATACCGGCTCTGACTACTGCACGAATCGCAGCATTCATTCCCGGCGCATCGCCACCACTTGTTAATACACCAATTGTCGTTACCTTTTTCGCCATAATCCGATTTCCTCCAATTTTATGTTTTATCTGTTTCATTTATCATTTCTCATACATGTATATTTTACTATGCCCGGAATTTTTTTTCAATACTCTTTTCCGTAACTTTCACATTATCCTCGCCAAATTTAGTATACAATTCCGACAGCAATTCTTTGCATACTTTCGTACACCGGCTCTTTGGCAAAAGTTTTCTCGCACGGTCTTTCGACAAATAAATATAAACATTTTCCGTGCCATCATAATTTCCAAGAATGGCAAATAAAGTCTGCTCTGCTTCTTCATAATCCGCACGTGTTGAAAATTGAATCCACAGTTCTTTTTCCACGGCATCAAATGGCACAACACCGGAGCAAATAAGTTTCGCAGGCTTGTCCTCTTCAACGGTCACACGGCCTTGAATAAATACTTTTGTATCTTCCTCTAAAAGTGTGCGGTATTTTTCATAATCGCGCGGAAAGACAATGACCTCTACCGTTCCGTACAAATCTTCTACCGTAAGAAATGCCATCATGTTATTCGTACGGGTTGCTTTTACCGTTCGTCCGGTAATCATACCGCCGATAACCGCTCTCTCCTGGTCTTTCACTTTCGGCTCCGTCTCGCCGTCAACCACTTCAAAGTCAGCCGTCGTACGTGTAATATTTTTCTCTAAGGTTTCCACATATTCTTCCAGCGGATGGCCACTGATATACACACCTAGCACTTCTTTTTCAAAACCTAAAATTTCTTCTTTTTCGTATTCACCTACATCCGGCATTTTTACTTCTAACTCTTTTTGTTCCTCCGGACTGGCAAAATCAAACAAGGACATCTGACCGGAAAGCGTTCCTTTCTTCTCCTGATTTACACCATCCATAATGCTGATGTAAGAATACATTTTCTGCTTTCTGGTACCCGGCAGGCTGTCAAGCGCACCCGACTTAATAAAACTTTCGACGGTTCGTTTATTCACCGATTTTCCGGACAAGCGCATGCAGAAGTCTTTCAACGAGCGGTACCTGCCGCCAAGCTCGCGCTCTGCGACAATTTCATCAATAACCGGTCTGCCGACTCCCTTGATAGCAGCAAGTCCATAGCGGATATTTCCTTCATACGGCGTAAAACGATACTCTCCCTCGTTGATATCCGGCGGCAGAATTTCAATTCCCATTTTACGGCAGTTCATAATGTACTCCGTAATTTTCCCGGTATGCTCCATAAAAGAAGTCATCAACGCCGCCATAAAATCAACCGGATAATGACATTTTAGATATGCTGTCTGATATGAAACGACAGCGTAAGCCGCCGCATGCGATTTGTTAAACGCATATTTCGCAAAATCGGTCATATCATCAAATATTTTAATTGCCACTTCTTCCGGGATTCCCCGCTTAATGCAGCCTTCCACGCCAATTTCTTCATTGCCATAGATGAAATAATTCTTTTCTTTCTCCATGACATCTGCTTTTTTCTTAGACATGGCACGGCGCACCTGGTCACTTCGCCCATAACTGTACCCGGCCAAATCACGCACAATCTGCATAACCTGCTCCTGATAGACAATACAGCCGTAGGTCGGTGCTAAAATCGGCTCTAGTTCCTTGCAGTCATACTGAATGTTATCCTGATTATTTTTCCCCTCTATATATTTCGGAATAAAATCCATCGGTCCCGGACGATACAAAGAAATTCCGGCGATAATATCTTCCATGCTGTGCGGCTTTAACTCTTTCATGAAGTTTTTCATCCCCGCACTTTCTAACTGGAACACGCCTTCTGTGTGTCCGGAACTTATCATATCAAATACTTCTTTATCATTATAGTCAATGTCATGTACATCAAACGCACCATGAATCGCATTCTGGATTACCGTCAGCGTACGAAGTCCCAGAAAATCCATTTTCAAAAGACCTAATTCCTCTAACGTTACCATCGTGTACTGCGTCGTAATGTTGCCATCTGATGCCCGTGATAGCGGAACAAATTCATCGACCGGTTTTGGACTGATTACAACACCCGCCGCGTGAACAGAAGTATGTCGCGGAAGTCCCTCTAAACGCATTGCCATATCAATCAGTTTCTTCGCCGAATCATCCGTTTCATACATCGCGCGCAGTTCCGGATTCATTTTCATCGCTTTCGCAATCGTAATACCAAGTTCCATCGGAATTGCCTTCGCCACACTGTCTACATACGCATACGGAAGGTCTAGTACACGTCCGACATCGCGGATTACCATACGCGCTGACATCGTACCAAATGTTACAATCTGCACCACGTGGTCGGCTCCATATTTTCTCGTTACATAATCAATAACTTCCTGACGTCTTTCATAGCAGAAGTCAATATCAATATCCGGCATCGTCACACGTTCCGGATTTAGAAAACGCTCAAACAAAAGGTTATATTTAATCGGATCAATCAAATCCGTAATATTCAAAGAATACGCCACCAAAGAGCCGGCTGCCGAACCACGCCCCGGGCCTACCGGTATTCCATGGTCTTTGGCATATTTAATAAAATCCCAAACAATCAAAAAGTAATCAACAAATCCCATCGTGGAAATGGTATCAAGCTCGTAATTTAACCGCTCTTCCAACTGCTCTGCCTGCTCCTTTGGATAACGTTTATAAAGCCCCTCTTTACAGAGTTTTCGCAGGTAGCTTTCCGAAGTCTCTCCCTCCGGCACATCAAAGTGCGGCAGTTTATAATCACCAAACTCAATTTCAACATGACATCTCTCGGCGATTTTATGAGTGTTTTCAATCGCCTCTTTGGCATACGGAAATAATGCCTCCATCTCCCCAGCGGATTTCAAATAATACTGTCCGCCCTCGTAGCGCATACGGTCGGTATCACTGACCTTCTTTCCGGTCTGAATGCATAAAAGAATGTCGTGCGCTTCTGCATCCGAATCGTAAATGTAGTGGACGTCGTTCGTCGCCACCAAATCAATCCCTGTCTCCTGATGCAGGCGAAGCAGTCCCTGATTGACCGTCTTTTGATCCGGAATACCATGATCCTGAAGTTCTAAAAAGAAATTATTTTCACCAAAAATCCCTTGTAACCGGTACGCTTCCTGCTTTGCCTCATCATACAGCCCACGGCGCAGAAAACTTGGAATTGAACCTGCGAGGCATGCACTCAGCGCAATAATTCCCTCATGATATTTTTCTAACACATCATAATCCACTCGCGGTTTATAATAAAATCCTTCTGTAAAACCACGGGAAACAATTTTAACAAGATTTGCATATCCTATATCATTCTCTGCCAAAAGCACCAAATGATGATAACGGCTTTCTTTTGCATTTCCTGCTTCCCTGTCAAAACGTGAACCGGGTGCCACATAAATTTCACATCCCAAAACCGGATTAATTCCTGCTGCTTTTGCCGCACGGTAAAAATCAATGACGCCATACATCACGCCATGGTCGGTAATTGCCAGACTATCCATTCCCAATTCTTTGGCACGGCTCACAAGCTCCTTGATTTTACTGGAGCCATCTAACAAACTATATTCCGTATGTACATGCAAATGCGTAAATTCCATGGTATCCCCCATTCACTAAAATAAAAAGGCTGCTATACAAACCGTAACATCCCGGTTCGGACAGTAGCCTGTAACCATTACTATTTCTTATCTGCTAATTTCCGGTCAGGTAATTCTCCATCTCTTTCATAGCAGTCTCTTCGTCTTCCCCGTCAATAAGAAGCTCCAGCTTTTGTCCCTTTGCGAGTCCCAGTGTCATCATGCCCATAATACTTTTTGCATTTACTGTCATAGTATCACGATGGATTTCAATGTTACTCACATACTGGCTTGCTAACTGAACCAGCATAGCAATTGGTCTTGCTCCATCTTCACCTAAACTGACGTTAATATTCTTCCTTATCATGTTTTCCTCCTTGTAATCGCAATCCTTGTGCCATCTCACTTAACTTGCGCAATCGGTGGTTCACCCCGGATTTTCCAATTGGCGGTTCTAACATCTGTCCCAATTCTTTCAGCGAAACATCCGGATTCTCCAGTCGTAATTTCGCAATCTGCGACAAATTCTCAGATAAATTACCAAAGCCTATCGTATCATGAATATAGCGGATGTCTTCCGTCTGTCTCGCTGCTGCCGAAACCGTCTTCTTAATATTGGCAGTCTCACAATTTACCTGACGGTTAATGGAATTTCGCATTTCTTTCAAAATGCGAACATTTTCAAATTCCATCAGTGCCTTGTGCGCACCGACAACATTCAAAAAATCAACAATCGCCGCTCCTTCTTTCATGTATACGACAAAATTATGCTTTCTTTCTATCGTTTTTGCCTCAATTCCAAAAATACCCATAATCTCCAAAATCCGAGCAGCATGTTCTCTATCTCCAGCTGCGATTTCCAAATGATACCCGCTGTTTGGGTCGGTAACGGAACCACTTGTCAAAAAGATTCCCCTTAAAAAAGCCCGGTTGCAACAGGCTCTTTGTCCAATACACTCCACCGAAAATGGCGAATATTCCTGCACTCGAATTGCTTTCATAAAGTCCCTTGCATCTTCATCTTCCAATAGAAAAAGTGAATATTGATGATGTCCGCTTACGAACACATCCGGCACAATATGAAAGACTCTCTTAACTAACATATAGCATTTCTTCGCAACTGTCAAGTTTTCTGTCACAAACTTAACCTGACATTCACCTTCTTCATTCATGTAAATCTGCCCACACACGGCAAAAACCGCCGCCAGTTCTGCTAACTGGCAATGTCTTGCTTTTCCCATTTGCCCAAGCAGTTCTTCTTTTACTTTTCCTGCGAACGACATATATATCTTAACCGATCCTTCTCTATATCTCTATGCTCTTTCTTGCAGCCATATTCTGTGTTTGCATACTCCTCATACATCGCATTGGTTAATGTCACGGAACGATGCTTGCCGCCCGTACAGCCAATCGCAATCACCAACTGCGTTTTTCCCTCCGCAATGTAGTTTGGAATCAGAAAATCAAGCATATCTTTCATTTTGTTTCTAAACTCAACTGCCTTTGGTGAACTCATAACATAATCGTATACCGGCTTGTCATCTCCGGTAAGTGGTTTTAATTCATCCACATAAAAAGGGTTCGGTAAAAATCTCACGTCAAAAACCAAATCGGCATCCGAAGGAATTCCATACTTAAATCCAAAAGAAACAAATGTGAGATAAAAGTTGCAAAAATCCTCATGCTCCACAAAAATGCGGTCAATCTCCTGTTTCAATTCACGTATCAAAAGTGTCGTTGTATCAATGATGTAGTCCGCCCTTTTTTTCAGTTCGGAAAGAAGTGCTCTCTCATCTTCAATTGCTTTATCCATGCGGCCGCCCTGTGCCAGCGGGTGCATTCTTCTCGTCTCTTTATAGCGCTTTACAAGAACTGATGTTGACGCTTCCAAAAACAGAATTTCAAGCGTATAACCTCTGCTTTTTAAATCATCCAGTACATGAGCGACTTCTTTTAACGAACGGTATCCGCCACGGATGTCAATACCAAGTGCCACCCGCTCAATTTCCTCACTGGAATCCTCCGTCAATTGAATCAACGTAGGCAGTAAAGACAACGGCAGGTTATCCACACAGAAATATCCATCATCTTCTAATATTTTCATTACGGAACTCTTTCCGGAGCCACTCATCCCGGTCACTATGACAAATCTCATGCAAAGTTCCCCCTTTTCTTATTATTCAAAACCAATCATGCGGACTTCCGGCTCTAACTTAACGCCAAATTCATCCATTACACGATTCTGCACATCAGTTATTAACTGCGCCACATCTTTGGCAGTCGCCTCACCGCGGTTTACCACAAAGCCACAATGCTTTTCGGAAACCTGCGCATCTCCCACGCGGTATCCCCTAAGTCCTGCATCTTCAATCAGTTTTCCGGCAAAATATCCCTCCGGACGTTTAAATGTGCTGCCTGCACTCGGGTACTCTAACGGTTGTTTTTCACGGCGTCTTTTATTTAACTCTTTGATTTCTTCCTGAATTTCTGCCGGGTTTCCCTTTTCAAAAGAAAAGGTTGCCTCTAAAACCAAATAGCCTTTTTGGAGAATCACGCTGTTTCGATAGGAGAGCTGCAATGCCTCTTTATCTAAGACAATGCTCTCACCTTCTTTTGTCAATACTTTGGCACTTACAATACAATCTTTGATTTCTCCGCCATAAGCACCGGCATTCATTGCAACACCACCGCCTAATGTTCCCGGAATTCCTCCGGCAAAGGCAAAACCTTTTAACCTTTTTGAAGCTAATTGAGATGCCATATATGCTAACGAAACGCCGGCCTGTGCCGTCACAACGCCGTCATCCGAAATTTCTATTTTCTCCAATCCTTTTCCAATTTCAATGATAACACCGTCAAAACCATCATCGGAAAAGAGCATATTACTTCCTTTTCCAATTACATAATAAGGAAGTCCTTTTTCTTTTGCAAAATCCAGTGCCTCAATAATTTCTTCTTCTCGTTCCGGTATGAAATAGTACGCTGCCGGTCCGCCAATCCGAAATGTCGTATGAGTCCGCAGCGGTTCCTGTTCCAGTCGAATCATTTTTCTCTCCTTCTATTTAAAAAGCACCATTCGCACAGCACCATAAATGCCGGCATCATTGCCAAGTTCTGCCAAGTGGAAACTCTTGTTTTTCAAGGCAAACATGGAATTTTCATTATAATATTTTTCTACTACGTCTAAAAGAATCTGTCCTGCTGCCGATACCCCGCCGCCGATAACAAAGGCTTCCGGGTCTACCACATGAGCAACATTACTTAATGCAACACCTAAATATCTGCCAAATTTCTCAACCACTTCCATACAGTAAGCATCGCCCTCTTTGGCACCATCAAAAACAGCTTTTGCCGTAACTTTTTTATCTGCTAAGTAAGAACCTTCCGGTACATTTTCTTTTGCCATATTCACAATTCCGGTTGCCGAAGCATACTGCTCCAAACAGCCTTTGTTTCCGCATCCGCAGACACGGGTTTCATCCATATTTACAGTCATATGACCGATTTCTCCACCGGCACCTTTACAGCCGGTCAAAATTTTACCCTGTAAAATGACGCCGCCGCCAACGCCGGTACCAAGTGTCACCATGACAATACTGTCATGGCCTCTGCCGCCGCCTTTCCACATCTCGCCAAGCGCAGCAACATTCGCATCGTTTCCAACTTTTACATTGCCAACGCCGGTTAAACTTGCCAGTTTATTGGAAACCGAGAATACATCCCAGCCAAGGTTGGCGCATTTTAATACCGTTCCGTCAGCAGTAACCGGTCCCGGAATACCAACGCCGATTCCCTTGATATTTCCCTCAAAAGTTTCTCTTTTTTCTTCGATACTATCCACAATGTCCGGTAAAATATACTGTCCATTGTCCTCCAGTCTCGTCGGAATTTCCCATTTATCCAAAAGTTCTCCGGTATCTGAGAACATTCCCATTTTTACTGTCGTTCCTCCCACATCAACTCCAACATAATACTGTGCCATATCATCCGTCCTTTCTATGCCTTGCCAAAATTATTACTCGTCACACGGTTGTACAATTCTCTCGCTGCATTATATCCCATCTTCTTCTGTCGGTAATTAACCGCCGCCGACTCGCAGATAATGGCCACATTTCGTCCCGGTCGAATCGGAATCGAATGACAGACTACTTTATTTCCAAGGTATTCAATGTACTGCTCTTCTAATCCCATGCGGTCATATTCCTGCTCCTTGTTCCACTCCTCCAGTTGAATGACAAGGTCAATCGACTGTGTGTTTTTTACACTTTCTACACCAAAGAGTGTCTTAGCATCGATAATTCCAATACCGCGTAATTCAATGAAATGTCTTGTAATATCCGGAGCTGAACCAATCAAAGTCGCATCACTTACCTTTTTAATTTCTACCACATCATCAGAAACTAATCGATGTCCTCTGTGAATTAATTCCAGCGCAACCTCACTTTTACCAATACCGCTCTCGCCGGTAATCAATACGCCCTCGCCGTAAATGTCAACAAGCACGCCATGAATACTAATTCTAGGTGCCAGTTCTACTTTCAGCCATCTCGTAACCTCAGCAGAAAATGCAGAAGTGTCAGCGTGCGACTGCAAAATCGGAATCTGATACTCATTCGCCAGTTCCAAAAATTGTTCCGGCACCGGCAAATCACGGCAAAAAACAATGCCCGGAACTTTGTAGGAGAGAATTCGTTTCATCTGCTTAAGGCTTTCCTCAATCCCCTGCTTTTCCATATACGTATGCTCTACCTGACCGATAATCTGGATTCGGTGATGGTCGAAATAGTCAAAGAATCCCGCAAGCTGCAACGCCGGACGGTTAACATCTGACTGCGTAATTTCAATCGCCGAAATATCAACCTCCGGTGTAAGATTTTTAACTTTCATTTTCTGGATAAATTTTTCTAAAGACACTGTATACATGGCAGTACTTCCTTCCCTGATATTCTACTGTGATGATACCATATTGGGGGGCGTTTTTCAACGGTAGTTTGTGGGAAGATGGGGTAAATTTACTGTCGGAAAGTAATAGGCAGACTACACCTGTGTCCTGTTTAAGATTTGATAACTGTCTTTACTATATCCGATTTTTTCTTTTCTTACAATCCCCAT
>OKWJ01000113.1_pt1 | contig 126152 bp, 91 predicted proteins | sample 1607121 | NCBI WGS metagenome assembly OKWJ01 (sample SAMN04414080, study PRJEB24778) | human gut metagenome | material: faecal | host: Homo sapiens | reverse complement strand
GGTGTTTGTTAAAATTTTTGTTTAATCCGAGTCAACCATTTTCAGGAAAGTACAATGAATTATTCCTGAAATAATCATTGAAATTCACGAGAATACGGTTTTAAAACCGTACCTTCACCACCACAAATCGTAATACAGAAAACATGGCAGAATTTATAAATCCCATTGGAAAAATACGAGGAAAGTTTGGAAACGTGATCCCATACGTGGGGAAAAACGGTAAAAACTATTGTCGGTCAACATCATTAGAACGTAAGGCTGGAGGAGAAGGACAGAAACGGCAATCCGTAGCATTCGGAACCACAGCGAGCCGAAAAAGATGGCTAACCTCGGTCATCCGACTAGGATTTCCCGGTGGTAATGGTTACCCCCAAGGCTTCTACGGGTTTACAAGTGCCAACGTGACACATGCCGTCTCGGTCGAGAAAATACATCCGGAAATTCCCGTGAACCGCCGGAAAAAAGCCACCCAGGAATTTCAAGGCACGATTGATTACGGGAAACTACGGGTTGCGGCAGGACAACTGGTTATTCCGATAGTCAACGCGGAAATTGATGCCGAGAACAGAAAGGTTTCTTTCACCTCTCCCGGAATCCTGTTTGAATCCGTCGACTGTTTCATGGACGATAGAATTTACGCCGCCCTTCTTTACGAACCGAAACACCGCTGTCTTGTCAAAGAACTGGGGAAACGGGGTGAAATATTGAACACGACCGTGGATTTTCCCCGAGATGCAACTGCCGATAAACTCATCATTTACGTTTTTGCCAAAAATGCCGACGGTAAAGATGTATCTGATTCGGTATGTTTACAAAAACCGGAACAAAAAACTTTAAATTGAAAATATCAATTAAAAGCTTCACGCAAACTAAAATTCAAACACAACCGACATCAAGCAATTTCGCAAAGGCATCGGATAATACTTAGTTGATTCATAATAAGTATCAAAAAGATTGTCTATTCGAACTTGCGGAGAAATTCGGATATTCCCGATATCGAAAGAAGAACCGGCAAGTAAATTATGAACAGTATATGCCGGCGTACTGTACGATTCATCTGTGGTTAAAAATCTTTTGTCAAAGTAAGAAACTTGATAGGCAAAGAAATGTTTTTTGTATTTCACAGAAAGACGAGTATTCCATTTGTATTTAGGAACATAAGGAATTTGTCGCATATAAGAACCGTCATCTTTGTGATTCTTTTTACGAGTTTTAGACACGGACACTGTGTAATTGGTTGTAACACTCAGATTAAAATCTTTTGCTTTGTAGTCTCCCCGCATAAAAACCTCACATCCGTATGAAAGTACATTCCGTACGTTCTGAGGCGTCCAGAACCATTGTTTTCCATCTTCAGGAAGCCAAATAATCCAATCGTCAATAGTCATCAAGTAGGAAGAGACCACTGTATTTAAATGAAAACCATGCTCCAACCGGGGAACATAGGTAAAAGTAATGTCATAAGAATAGCCCTTTTCCGGTTTCAGTCCTGGGTTCCCTCCCGGCCTCCAATACAGATCGTTCATACTAGGAAAGCGATAATTATATGACACGTTTCCACGGATTGTCAAAATGTCTTGCAGAATTTGAGAAAGAAATCCCATGGAATAAGTAGATACGTTTTTCCCGTCATTCCATTCCGTCATAAATTGCCCGTTGATCAATAGCCACGGGAATACGCTCCAACGAGCATTGGCTTGCCATGAAAACACTTCTCGATTTTTGATGGAAGGACCTGCAACCGTCGGGATTTCATAATGGGCAGAATCAAGCCCATCAATATAATATTTTGAAGAATCGATTTCCATGTAACTTTCCGCATCAACCCGGTCGTACGCGTAAGTTAACGTAGTATTCAAATACAACCCGGACAATGGATTGCAATGGTAGTCTCCACTAATCGTGTATGTCTCAGATTTATTCGAATTACCTTCAGGTGGAAATACACTATTTTCGCCATCGTTCCATTTATCATAACGCAATCGGTAATGTAAATAAGCGGCTTTTGCGAAAAATTGATGCTTCCCTTTAATATAATCCAATCCCACGTATCCTCTCAAATTTGTTTCTTTTTGCTGTTCATGATCTAATACATTAACAGTAAGAGGTTGAGGAAGTTTTCTTTTTCCCCATTGAAACCACCCTATCGTTGACAACGTCAAATCTGGGGATAATTTGAAATAAGCTTCCTGCATCACTCCGAACTGGTCGTATTGAGCTTCTTTTCTGCGTTCCCGGAAAGGTTTTGTCGGGACCAGTATTTTATTAAGATAAGTGTAATCATTGTCAGAATGTTGATGATAAAATCGTGTTTGATAGGAACTTTTAGTTTTTCCGATCAAAAGATTTCCTCCCGCAGTATAAGTATTATATGAACCGTATTCCCCGAAAATCTTATATTGGTTTTTCTTGTTCCATCCAGGTTGATTAAACAAATTAACACTTCCTCCAATCGCCCCGGTTCCACTTTTCACGTGTCCGCCACCATGTATGAGATCCACGTTATCGATAAAAAATACCGGAATTTGTGAAAAATCAAATGTCCCGGCCATAGGAGGTGTAATATTAATTCCATTCCAGTTAACTCTAGTTTGGGATGGACTGCTTCCTCGAAAAGAAGCAGTAGCAAGTGCCCCTTGACCTAAACTTTTAATATAGACCGCCGAATTGTCGGATAATAATTCAGCCAATGATCTTGACTTATTAGCCTGTATGACTTCCACCGAAATGCGACTTACGCGAGAACCAGCATTTGCATCTTGTGCATTATACAATCTATTTTCGATCACGTCAACCGTATCAATTACACCGCGCATAGCGATACTATCTCGTTTTTGCGCAAATACAGCCACGGGAAAAAACAAGATATAGATCATGAAAAGATTAATCATCTTCATAAACAGGAAAAGCAAGACTTGTTTAAACAATAGAGTTCTTTAAAAGGAAAGTAACTGTCTGATCTATCAAAATCAGACAGTATTCTTTCAAAACATTCTTAAAAAGTATTTCCCAACAAACCTGATCGGGATACTTTTCGTTATTTACCGAGGAAACCAAATCATTCGCGGTTTTACACCCACTCGGATAGCCGAAATTGTTTCGTTAGCCGGGAAATGACGCACAAAACCAGAAAGAGTTCCATTAGCATCACAAAGATAGACGTCACCTTCCGGAGAAATTCCCATTCCATTCAATCTCGCTTCAACACCTGGAGTTTCCCTATATAATTTATAGGTATTATCATTAACATCTAAAGCAAATATTGCTAACCGACCTTGCCCGGAAGAAATACGTGCACAAGCTTGCAATGTAAAATAAATGGTAGCCTTATCCGTGGACAGATAAGATTTGTTATACGTAGCTCCGACAGGTACACCTATTTCCAATTTTTCTTCTCCACGTTTAAAAAAGGGTATCTCAACAGAATCAACTTTCTGTGTTACCGGGTCTATTTTAATCCAATACGCACAATTTCGGTTCTCTGCATTTTTTCCAGTGGAGAATATCCACAATTTATTGTTTTTATCCACATGCATTTTACAAGTCTTGACATTTTTACTTATACTTACCGGAATTACACTCTGAGGGTTTCCTGTAATATTATCAATATCAAATACAGCAATCCCCGAAGCATCCAGATGGGTACCGAAAAGCTTATTATTAACGACAGCAATCTCTTCCATACCCCATTCTTCTGCAAGAGTCATGTGTTTAACGATAGAATTCGTAACCGTGTTGATTTTAGTAAGTTGATGAATAGAATCAGCCACGATTGCTTCCGATTCACTAATTGGAATAATATCCCGAGGCATTCCTATTTTTTCATACTCAATCGTTCCCAACACGGCCAAGGTTGTCGGATCAAGTACCTCTATTCTAGCAGGAGCACTTGCCGTGAGGAAGTATTTGTCGTTAATTGAATTAATAGCATAAGGAGAGCCTTGCAATATTCTTTCATTGGCTTTTTCATAAGCGTTCACGTCTATCGTTCCATCTCCATAAACCACAGACAAGCCTCCCTCGCCATTTATACCTTCATTTACAACAAGCATTTGCATATCTCGAGAAGGGGTAATTTCCTCCTTGTCATCATCATTACAAGCTGATAATAAAAGGGTACAAAGTATCCCTAGATATAATATTTTTTTCATAGTTCAATTTCATTTAAAATCAGTGATGCTTTTTTTTAGTTTTATTTTTATTTAACAGGAACCGTTTCGTTTCCTGTAAACCAAATCATTCGAGGATAAACTCCGATTTTAACGGCAGTTTCCGAACCATTTTCCTGAAAATGACGCAAATACCCTCGCTGTGCCGTATAATCAATCGCATCACAAACATACACTTCTCCCTCCGGGGAAACCCCCATTCCATACATTTGAGTGACTCCCGTGGTTTTTCGATACAATTTCGTATCTTTGGTATCAACGTTTAATTCAAACACAGCAAGTTGATAAGTCCCATTTTTCACGTCAGTACAAGCATTCATACTAAAATAAATAGTACTTTTATCTCCACTGATATCAGATCTATAATAAAGACCACCACTCATGGGGGTATCGATTTCCAAATTTGGATTTCCTTTCTTTAAAAGAGGAATTTCAACAACATCCACCACCTCTTCTGTATTAGGATCTATACAATTCCAAAATACACAATTTTCTTTTTGAGTATTTGTACCCGTTGTAAGTACCCACAATTTATTATTCTTATCCAAATGCATCTTACTGGTTTTCGTATTATCTTTCACCAACACCCGAATAATACGTTTCCCCTCTTCTGAAATATTATTTACATCAAATACTGCAATTCCTTTACCCGCCGGATTGGCACCAAAGAGTTTATTACCAATTTTCACAATCTTTTCAATTCCCCAATTAGTCGCAAGAGGTATGTATTCAACAACACTGTAATCAGATGTATTAACCCGCACCAATTGTCCTTGCAAATCAGTCACAATAGCCTCCGTATCATTAATAGGAACCATAAAACGAGGACTTCCTTTTTGCGTGTAAAGTATCGTACCTACAGATTTAAACGTCTCCGGCTCTACTACTTCAATTTTGGCAGAACCATTTAACACAACAAAATATTTACCATTAAAATAAGTGATAGATTGGGCGACATCTCCCATAGGCACCCCATTCGCTCTTTCAAAAGCATTCCAAATAGTAGTCCCATCCTCATACACAACAGAAATATCCGCCGTACCCGTTCCAAATAACCCCTCGTTAACGACAATCATCTGTACTTTATTGACTTCCGGTGTCGGAATCTCTCCAACATTATCATCATCATCTGTACATGCCGCAAACAATACGGCAAGAAATAGCCATAAAAATAAAAACTTTTTCATCATTTTTAATAATAAAAATTTAAAATAAGGATGAAAACAGTGAATAAAAAGCTTTTGAACGTGTGCACTCCGATCTTAAACCAATTAATTCATCGTCTACTCCCCGAAACTTTGAATACTATTATAATTCTGGCAGGTTTTCTGACTTACTTCGCCTTTGAACATCCTTCCCATTTTCATTCGAAACAGTGGATACGAGTCTTGCCAAAGACATTGATGAAGCTTACAGCAGCGGGCCTGTTCCGGATTCACACCGGATTCCCTTTTCACCACATGATTAAAACAATCATGTGACACCAAAATCATCGCAAAAATATAAAAAATAAATATGATCTGAAATCTTAGGTACATTATTTTCATCATTTCTCAAATATGATATAAATCACACGGTAAAGACTATTTTCAAGTGTCTTTTGCAGTTTTGAAAATATATATTACTTTCGTGCCATCATAGTTCTAATACAATATAATACTTATATTGAGGATGAAAAGGGAATCCGGTGTGAATCCGGAACAATACCCGTTGCTGTGTTTCCCCCTCTTTGGAGGATATTGTTTATTGTACTCTTGCCACTGGTTTTAACCGGGAAGGCGCAATAAACGGGATAAGTCAGAAGACCTGCTATGATTATACCAAGATATACATCCGCGGGGGTCGGATGATTTATCAGAATACAATTTTATCAATCAAGATATGAAACAAATATTATTTACAATTACTTGTCTTTTAGCCCTACTCGGTTGTCAATCGAAATCTACGATCACTTTTACCAAGAATGTCTACACGCCGCAGTATGCCAAAGGATTCGACATCATGGGTGCGGATAATACGGAAAGTACGATCATTCACGTACGAAATCCTTGGCAGGGGGCAAAAGACGTGGAGATGTCCTACTTCGTATCCCGAAACGGGGAGCAAGCCCCGAAAGATTTTGACGGAGTTGTCATCCCTGCGGGAGCGAAACGGATCGTGTGCATGTCATCATCTTATATCGCCATGTTGGATGCCATAAACCAAGTGGAACAAGTGGTGGGAGTTTCCGGCATTCATTTTATCACAAACCCGTATATCAACGAGCATAAAAAGACGATTAAAGATATGGGGGCAGAAATTAACTACGAGTTACTCGTGGGATTAAACCCGGACCTTGTACTTCTTTACGGGATTGGAGACGCACAAACCACGGTTACCGATAAACTGAAAGAATTGAACATTCCTTACATGTACGTGGCCGAATACCTGGAAGAATCGCCATTAGGGAAAGCCGAATGGCTGGTTGCCATTTCCGAACTGACTGACAACCGGACGGACGGGATCAAAGTATTCCAGGCAATCCCCGAACGCTATAACAAGTTGAAACAATTAACGGCAAACGCAATCGAACGCCCGACCGTCATGTTGAATACGCCTTGGAACGACAGCTGGTCAATGCCTTCCGTGAAAAGTTACGCGGCACAATTAATTTCGGACGCAGGGGGAGAATATATTTACAAGAAAAACACCTCTCACGGGGCCGAGCCGATTGGCCTGGAGACGGCCTACGGGCTGATCCGGGAAGCAGATATTTGGTTGAATGTCGGCATGGCTACCACGATGGATGAACTGAAAAACATGAATCCGAAATTCAAGGATGCAAAAGCAATTCGGCAAAAGAAAGTCTATAATAACAATTTACGCCTAAACCCCGGAGGAGGAAATGATTACTGGGAGTCGGGATCGGTTCATCCGGACATCGTACTCCGGGATTTAATAAAGATTTTACATCCGAAATTAATTTCGGAAGAACTATATTATTATAGACACTTGGAATAGCTTAGAATTTAAAGTTTAAGAGATAAAAGAACTTGTAACCTAACCTGTAATTCTATACATGAGCCGTAACACGATCATATTCACGCTTCTGATCTCCCTAGTCGTCATCTTGTTCGTATTTGACTTACTATCGGGAGACACAACACTTTCCGCAGGACAAGTATGGAATGTGTTCACGGGCAACGAAACCGACGAAACAACCCGTAATATCGTGCTGTCCATCCGACTGGTAAGGGTGATCGTGGCAATCTTGATCGGCGTGGCTCTCTCGATAAGCGGCTTACAGATGCAGACCGTTTTCCGAAATCCTTTGGCAGATCCCTATTTACTGGGAGTGAGTTCCGGCTCGGGATTGGGCGTTGCCTTTTTTATTCTAGGCGCACCCCTACTCGGGTTGGCACATTCCGGATTTTGGCAGTCCGTGGGAATTGTCGGGGCAGGATGGGGTGGCGCTGTTATGGTGTTGCTACTGATAGCAATCATCAGTCGTTACGTGAAAAATATTCTCGGTGTGTTGATCATGGGAGTAATGATCGGCTACATCGCAGGAGCCATCATACAGATTTTACAATACTTAAGTTCAGCGGAACAACTGAAAATGTTTTTCCTATGGTCGATGGGCTCCCTAGGACACGTTACAACCACGAAACTTCTTATCATGATTCCTGTGATTTGCGTGGGAATCATACTCGCAATCTATTGTATCAAAGCATTGAATCTTTTGTTGTTGGGAGAAAATTATGCTCAAACCATGGGATTAAATATTCGACGAGCCCGGACACTCATTTTCATATCGACGACATTACTCACCGGAACTGTAACCGCCTTTTGCGGTCCGGTAGGTTTTCTCGGGCTTGCCATTCCTCACGTGGCTCGAATGTTGTTCAATGATGCCGACCACCGGACGCTTTTACCGGGAAGTATATTACTAGGTATCATGGCCATGCTGCTATGTGATATTATTGCTAAAACACTCGTACTACCTATCAACTGTATCACCGCCTTACTAGGAATTCCGGTGATCATATGGGTAGTATATAAAAACCTTCGACCAGCATGATACAATTAGAAGCATTAACCTTAGGATACGGGCAACAAATTCTGCTGGACCACGTGTCTGCTAATTTGAACGGGGGCGGGCTAATCGCCCTGCTGGGACGTAACGGTAGCGGAAAAAGTACTTTACTACGGGCCACGGCCGGGCTAGGAACAATCAAGTCCGGGCGAATATTACTGGCAGGGAAAGACCTCGCCGAGTTGCGACCAGAGGAACTGGCTCGTACCGTCAGTTTCGTCACGACCGAAAAAGTACGGATTCCTAACCTGAAATGCCGGGATGTGGTTGCCCTCGGGCGGGCACCCTACACGAACTGGGTAGGACGTTTGCAACCGCAAGATCGAGAAATCGTTGCCAAATCCCTAGCATTACTCGATATGTCCGCCTACGCTGAACGAACGATGGACCAGATGTCAGACGGGGAATGCCAGCGAATCATGATCGCCCGAGCCCTCGCACAAGATACTCCCATCATCCTGCTTGATGAACCTACCTCTTTCCTGGACCTACCGAACCGTTACGAACTGGGGATTTTATTGCAAAAGTTGGCTCACAAACAAAACAAATGTATCCTTTTTTCAACCCACGAACTCGACATCGCTCTCACGCTCTGTGATTCCATCGCCTTGATTGACCATCCGCATTTACATTACCTGCCCACACGACAGATGATCAACAGCGGTCATATCGAACGCCTGTTTCGTAACGAGACTATCACGTTCGATCCGAAAGAATTGCGCATTCGTATACGATGAAAGGCCTCGAAACAGTAGGCGTTAAACCTGTCATTTATTGTCGATAATCATATAAAATTGAGTATCTTTGTTCTATTATTATCTATAAACGAATGCGCATGAGTGAGAAAATTTACCCCATAGGTATCCAGAATTTCGAAAAGATTCGGAAAGAAGGTTATTTCTACATTGACAAAACTGCCTTGATTTACCGACTGGTAAAAACGGGTAGTTATTATTTTCTCAGTCGCCCGCGTCGTTTTGGCAAGAGCCTCTTAATCTCAACATTGGATGCCTATTTTCGAGGAGAAAAGGAGTTATTTAAAGGATTAGCTATTGAGAAGTTGGAAAAAGATTGGGTGCAACGTCCGGTGCTGCATATCGATCTGAATATCGGAAAATATGATGCCCCCGATAGCTTGGATAAAATATTGAACGAGGCTCTCGTCAAGTGGGAATCGGTGTTTGGCACGGGTGCCGGAGAAAGTACCCTGGCCCTACGCTTCAAAGGAGTTGTGGAACGAGCCTACAAACAATCCGGACAACGGGTTGCCATCCTTGTCGACGAGTACGACAAACCCCTGTTACAAGCCATCGGCAACGAGGAGCTTCAACGGGAATACCGCAACACGTTGAAACCTTTTTACGGGGTACTTAAAACGATGGACGGGTGTATCCAGTTTGCCATGCTGACGGGAGTGACCAAATTCGGTAAGGTAAGCGTGTTCAGTGACCTGAACAACCTGGAAGATCTTTCCATGTGGAATGAATACGTTACTCTTTGCGGTGTCAGCAATCAAGAAATACATGAAAATTTAGAAGAAGAACTACATGAATTTGCCAAGGTTCAAAATATGACATACGATGAAGTCAACGCTGAACTGGGAAAATGGTATGACGGGTATCACTTCACGCATAACTCTATCGGCATCTACAATCCGTTTAGTCTACTCAACGCATTCAAGCGGAAAGATTTCGGCAATTATTGGTTCGAAACGGGTACACCAACCTATCTCGTAGAGCTACTGAAACGCAATCATTATGATCTGGAACGCATGGCCAACGAGGAAACCAGTTCCGATGTCTTGAACAGCATTTACGGTGACGAACAACCCATCCCCGTGATCTTCCAGAGCGGGTACCTCACGATAAAAAGCTATGATAAAGAATTCGGACTATATCGCCTAGGATTTCCAAATAAAGAAGTGGAAGAAGGTTTTATCAATTTCCTGATGCCTTTTTACACCCGGTTCAACAAAATTGAAGCTCCATTTGAAATACAAAAATTCGTCCGTGAAATACGTGCAGGACAACTGGAGGCCTTTTTTAATCGATTGAAAAGCTTCCTGACCGATACTCCTTACGAACTGATCAGCGAGCAGGAAAGGCATTATCAAAACGTGCTTTTCATCATCTTCAAATTGGTCGGTTTCTACACGGAAGTCGAGTACCACACTTCCGAGGGACGCGTGGATCTCGTGTTGAAAACCAAGGAGTATATCTACATCATGGAGTTTAAACTGAATGGTAGTGCCGAGGAAGCTTTGCAACAAATCCATGACAAGCATTACGCTCTACCATTCCAATCAGACAAGCGCAAGATATTTAGAATTGGGGTAAACTTCAGTTCGAAAACAAGGAATATCGAGAAATGGATCGTGGAATCTTGACGTACGAATTCATCCCGCCAAGAGACAACGCAGAAATAGATTCTATTCCACGAATTATTTCTTGGCGATGACTTTCAAAATCAAGAAACCTGGATTCCAAGTTTCCGGAAGTTCTTCGGGTGACCGAAAAGGACAAACACATCCTTTTCGACAAAAACGGTTTCATCAGACGGATTATTCATCACCAATGATTTATCGATTTTAGCATCATAGCGTTTTAAAGCAATCAATTTTAAGCCGAATTCTTCCTCGAATTTCGCATCACCTAATTTCCGCCCGATGAAACGAGACGGTATTTCCCACTCGATGATCAAATGATCGTCATCAACAACGTAAGAATCTATGGTTGTCCCCAATTCTACTTTTGTCGCGAAAAAATCGGCATATTCCCATTCCGGATTGATGGTTTCCGTTATTCCCATAGACTTTAGAATCACCTTATGCACCGGTGAAATGGCCCGAGCCACGATACGTTTCACGCCAAACTGTTTCAATAACGCAATGACAAACAGGGATGTCCCAAAATCTTTCCCGAATACAACGAACACCACGTCTACTTCTGTCAAAGGTAACGTTTGTAACGCCTGTTCATTTTTCACATCCAATGCCACGGTATTCGTGATGGAATCCTTGTATAAATTAATCTTACTGATGTCGGAATCCACTCCCAACACTTCGTTTCCCCGTTTGGTCAGACGCTGCGATAGTGCAAGTCCGAAATTACCTAATCCAAATACGATACACTTCATAATAATTTTCAATTGATTAAACGATTACGGTTTCATCGGGATACGTGTAAAGTTTTACTTCCTGATGACGAATGAAACAAGCCAAAAGGGTGATTAAACCTACACGACCGACAAACATAGTGAGAGCAACGACCATTTTACTTGCCACGCATAAATGGGGTGTCAAATCCAAAGTCAAACCCACCGTTCCCAAAGCTGAAACAATCTCAAAAACAGCCTGAGTCAAGGTTGCCTTCGGTTCTAAAACCACGATAACAAAAACAGCCAGAATGATCCACAGGATAGAAAGCATGATGATTGAATGTGCCCGGTTCACGTTCTCCCGAGTTAATTGACGATGCGCGATGACAACCCGATCGTTCCCCAGGAGATTCGCCCATATATTTTTTAAGGCAATCACGAAGGTAGTCACCTTGATACCACCTCCCGTGGACATCGGAGCCGCACCAATCCACATTAAGGCAATCGTGAGAAGGATTGTCGGAACGTGCAGCATGGGCATATTCACGTTGTTAAAACCTGCTGTACGAGGGGTGACGGCTGCCATAAAAGAAGTGGCAAATTTTCCCGTAAATGACATTCCATCCAACACGTTATGATTTTCAAATATCCAGAACAAGGCCGTACCCACAACAAGTAAGATTAAAGTGGTCGGTAGCACGATACGCGTTGTCGTACTCACGATACGGGGTTCGTAAACCACCTTGTAATTCATTCCCAACAAGCATTTGATCTTATTCCGAATACCGTAATGCAGGAGCCGCCCGTAATTGAACAAGATCGGGAATCCGATACCACCAAATATAATCAAAAAAGCCAGAATAACCTGCAAGCCATACAAATGCCTGATCAAAGGATCATAGAGATTACCCGGCAACGTGGAGAATCCCGCATTACAGAAAGCCGAAACGCCATGAAACAGGGCAAAAAAGAGTTTATTGTCAATTCCCACCACATCTTGTACTTGCACATAGACAAGGTAAACACCTATCCCCTCAATGATAAACGTAGTTAGGATGATGTACACGACCGTCCGGAAAATATCGCTCAAAGAGGCCTCATTCAACAGATTTTTCATCATGAACTGATCATGAAAAGAAGTCCCGCTCAAAAATGACATGGCAAAAAAGCTGGTAAAAGTCATCACTCCGATTCCCCCGACCTGAATCAACATGAGTAGCACGACCTGCCCGGTCAACGTGAAGGTGGTTCCAGTATCAACGACGGTCAACCCGGTCACGCACACGGCACTTGTCGAGGTAAACAAGGCATCCGTGAAGCTAATCCCCTCGTACGTGGCATTAGGTAATCTCAGTAAGACTGCCCCGAACAAGATGATGAACAAAAAACTCGCGGCAAAAAGAACTTCCGCTTTTACCCGACTTCGTAGGACAACAAATAGCTGTTTCGAAAGTTGTATGATACTCAATAGTAATACCACGCCATACGTCAGAATCCGTTCGACTTTGAAAAGAAAGGGATTGGTTGCCTCGAAATCCGGTCGGTCAAAATGTTTGGAAAACAAGGTCAAGGCAAACAGAAAAAGTAATACCAACACTTCTATCCAGAATCCTTTTTCCGCTCGTAGTAGCCTGAAATTAAACAAAAACCGCAACAAACCAAGAACCACGAAAAGGCGTATGATAGCCCGATAGGTATAATATATCTCATGAGAATAATCAGCCGGCATATCAAAGCCGAAGCGATAAATGACTAAAATAATCGCAAGAAAAGAGGCCAGAAATAACAACACATTACTTACCAGCTCGACAATCTGTTTTACAGACCTATAAATTTTTCTCGCCCGATAACGAAGTTCCACTGAAAACATAACACCAACTTTTTTAATAAATAACGTTAAGTGATGATTTCAGGTTACACAAATTGTCAATAATTATTTACCCCGCTAGGTACCAAGCCTACAAAAACAGACTCCACCACAATTATTTCATAAATACAAAGTAAACAGCCAGCACCAAACAAACACAAGCAGCCAAGTGATTCCATTGAAAAGTTACGCCTTTGAAGAAAAGCATGGAGAAAATAATGAAGATGGTTAACGTAATCACTTCCTGAACCACCTTTAACTGCATCAGGGAAAAAGGTCCCCCGTTTCCAATGAATCCCAAGCGATTAGCCGGAACCTGGGCACAATATTCGAATAAAGCGATACTCCACGAAAACAGGATTACCCCGAAGAGAGGCCAGTTGTCAATCCATTTCATTTCTTGTAATTTCAAATGGCCATACCAGGCAAAAGTCATGAACACGTTTGAAACGATCAATAATAATATCGCATAAAGTCCTTGCATACTGTATTTATTTATCTATTTATAACCTTTCAGAAAACGCCACAAAAATACAAATTCCAAAAGAAATTCATGGGATGGAGCACAAATATTATATTGCTCGACAATTCTTCCATCATTCATTCCATAAGGAAACTAATAGCACACTATATTGAAATATTTACAAATAAAATTTCCGTATTTTTGTGAAAAATATGAAGAACAATGAATAATTACAAGTATGTATGCACGTTGCTACTAGGATGGATAATGTGCATTGTATTGTTTTCAGCCTGCAAAAAGGATGTTTACGCTCCAAACAAAAATGAACCGGCAGAAGATGTTTTTGATTTTGCTACCACGGTTGATAAAAAACTGGACATTGATTACGGCATGAAAGGTAACAAAGCCGTATTCGAGGTGTTTACCGAAGATCCCATTGTCATAGAAAATGGAAAAGCTAAGAAAAAAGAAAATGTAAAGTCCATTTTAAAAGCTTACACGGACAATGCTTGCAAATATTCCGGTATTGTAAATCTCCCGACAGCCTGCACTAAAATCTATCTTTACTCGGAAAATTATATTTTACCGACCAGCGTGGAAATAGAAGTTGACAACTCGGATATTAAATTCAATTTAGAGGATTATAAAGATCACCTTCGTTCGTCCACATCACAATCCACCTCTCAATCCATAGCCGCAAACAAAAGTTTGTCCAGAGTGAACTCGGCAAACAACCCGTACAATATCCAATTTCTCGGGGGATATAATACTAATGGATTACCAGATTATATTCTAGGTGAAATACACAATGGAGAACTGTACCCGATGCCTGCTGTCATCCCTGAAGGGCTAGTAAATCGCCTAAACAACATTTTAGTAGCTCAGGATAATTCACACCTGGCCGTATCAACAAAAGTCATCAACACAAATATCGTGAAAGATGCAAGAATCAAACTGACATTTCTAGGAGAAGCTGCCGCTTACCGGAATGTTATCGGCTACTATTATTACAATACAAAAAATCCTCCAAGCGGGGAAGAATTAGAATTCCAACCTAAATATGTCGCTTTCCCAAATTGTTCTACCTGGGGATGGGATGCAGGAATCACAGACAATTATATGCCCCCGTTATATCCCGGCTACCAGATACAACTTAAATATTTTGACAAAAACGGAAAAGAGAGCGATATATTCCCGGCAGGAACCACCATCGGATGGTTTATGTTACCCGACGCATTTGAAGTCGGATCATCCGGCGGCAACAAAGTCAATCTCATGAGTCCTAGGCACGGAATCAGGTACTCCAATAATGAATTCAATTATGATGGCAAAAGCGTTTGCATAAGCCTGTATGACGAAAAAAGCAAAACCACGGTAAACGGCTTCGAAGATGGTGGTGACAATGACTACAGGGATGTTCTATTTTACCTGAACTCCACACCGGAAGAAGCCATTTATGACCCGAACAAACCAACAACCGACCCGGATGAAGAATACCCTCCCCTTGAAAGCGACCCGCTAGAAGGTACATTGGTATTTGAAGATTTATGGCCCAGCCAAGGAGATTATGACATGAATGACGTTGTCCTTACGTACCATACGGTTTTCACTACCGATAAAGATAATAAAATCACGGGGATCAAAGACATATTTACTCCGATCCATTCCGGAGGGGTTTTAAAAAGTGCTTTTGGCTACCAGCTAGATATGGACAAAAATAATATCAGCAATGTCAAGATCGATAACGCATCATCAACAGCCATTCAGAATAGTGGTATGGAAGTTAACCAGGAGCTACCGACATTCATGTTGTTCGATGATATCCAGCAAGCCGTTAAAAATGGTCCGATAACTGTTGTCCTCGAATTGAAGGGGAACAAAACGATACATGAAATCTCAAGGAAAAAACTCTACAACCCATTCATCTGTGTCAACACCAAAGGTTTTAACGCAACAAGCAAAGAGGCTCGTCGGGAAATCCATCTCACGAACTATCCCCCGACCCCGTTTGCCAATTTATCATTCTTCGGACGTAATAATGATAAAAGCTCATTGGATAAAGGAGGAAATCCTATCGGCCCCAATTACTATGTCGCCGAAGATAATTATCCCTTCGCAATAGATCTTCCTATCACGGATTACCAAATACCGGACGAAAGTGTAAAAATTGACAAGTTCTACCCGGAGTTCAGCAAATGGGCAAAAAGTAAGGGTGTAGAAAATCCTAATTGGTATAGATTCCCGACCCATAAATAAATTAAGATAGAATTACAAATGATTTCAGAGACAGCTTCCGGTCTCTGAAATCATTATACATACACACTTCTAAAGAACTTCCCATATTTAGCTTTAGCAAATCCTCTATATAAAAAATAAGAATTTGAAGAGATTTCAGCCTGCAAACATTATCTTTGTCAAATAACGGATAAACTTTACCATCAAAGTGTAGCATTATGAAAGCGAACAAGATTCAGAAAATAGAGATCCGCAATATATGGGGAAAATATAATTTCCGGTGGGAGAATCTCAATCCCGACGTGAATATTCTGACCGGTATTAACGGTAGCGGGAAAACCACGTTCTTCAACATTATTGATGCCTTACTTTCGGCAGATATTAAACGCTTGAAATTATATAATATCGAAGCAGAGGTCACGATTGACGACACGTTGATCAGCTTCCGGAAAGATAGTACCCTAGCATCTGTAAAACAAAAATTAGCCGGAGTAAACTACTTAAAGATCAGTACATTTGATGTACCTATTCGCGACCGTCGGAAAATGGGTAAAGAAGATAGTCCCCTGCTTAGCGAATTGAAGGAAATCGTGTACAGCGTGGGCGAAAATAACAACTCGTTTTCTGATTATCGTCTTCGGGCCACGAACTTCCCGGATCAGGCGGAAAAGATTAACCGCAGGATTCGTAAATTCTATGACACGGTGAACCATCTGTTTGCCGGAACAGGAAAAACCATCGAAATTGACCCGATGACCAATCAAGTGGTTTTTCGGGATGGGAATGAAATTATACATCTCTACAAGTTATCATCGGGGGAGAAACAGTTATTGATTATCCTGCTCCGCGTGTTCTTGATGGACGAGCAACCCTATATCCTGCTCATGGATGAACCGGAAATTTCGTTACATATCGAGTGGCAGTACCGTCTTTTTGAAGAAATTCAAAAACTGAATCCACATTGCCAGATCATCACCTCTACCCACTCCCCGAGTTTATTCGGCGACGGCTGGGGCGACAAGTTGGTATTTATCGAAGACTTGTTAATTCAATAACCTTATTAATTTTAGGCATCTATTTGCCTTTTAGTTTTTAGCTTTTAATTCTTATCTTTTATGTATCGTCCTCCCGTATCCAAAGAAAAATATTATTACCATGCAGCCAAACGTTTTATGATGGACGCCCAGCTCTTACGTTGTCGGGCAGCTATTCACGTGGAAGATAAAGACGATATTGTTTTCTGGAGTAATATTTTCAAACATTTTCGCCCGAATGATCGGTTTCATTTTATCGCGGGTTCCCGAAACGAACGGGGCCATGAAACCAGAGGCGTGACGCAATGTCTGAAATATGTCAAATATCTAAATCCGAAGTTTTTTATCTGTATTGACAGTGACTATCGCTATTTGCTGCAAGAACAAGGGATCGATGTCAAGCATTACATTTTCCAGACCTATACCTACTCTTTCGAAAACCATCATTGCTATGACAAAGGTTTGAACGAACTATGCTACCGGATCACAGCCCTGCCTAACAACGTGTTCGACTTCCATCAATTTCTGAAAGAGTATTCGAATATCGTGTACAAATTATTCCTGTGGCATCTTTATTTCTTGGTGGCAGATCCCAAACGGTTCTCGATCGCTGATTTCAACGAACTGATTTCATTTCAATGGCAACGTCGACCGGACATCCGCCAAAACGGACGCCACGAGTTAAACAAGTTGAAAGGACGGATCGAACAAAAACTTGCCCAACTCCGGAAGAATTATCCTAAAGCAAACCTTTCTATACTAGAAGAAAAGTACCAAAAAATGGGACTAACCCCAGACACCACGTATCTTTTTATCCGGGGGCATAATATTTACGATATGGTTTATATGTTGAACCGGGAAGTTTGTAAAAAAGTACTACGGATCGCGAAAGATTCGTATTCCGGTTCACAACAACCGCCCCATATCAACCTTTTCGGTTATCGAAATAGTATTGACGATCAACTAAAAAAGAATTTACATTTCGGGGCTTATCCTGCCATTCGCAAGATAGAAGAAGATATTCACCTTCTCTTTTAGGGTTTTCGTTTAACCCCGGAAGGCAACACGATCAAGATGGCTTTATGAGATTCGCCATTCTTTCCGATCGTAAAATGGATATGGACTTGTATTCGCCTACCGGATGGCGTGTTTTCCCATTTAGGTCCCTCGGCCAGCAATCGGATAACTTCTTTATTGCTCTCCTTCGAAAACCCATCTTCTATTCGGATCCGGCTAGGGACTTTTTTCCGATTCAATTCAAACGAGAGTGTAACCGTCCCCATTTTATTTGAATCCAAGTCTGCCTTCGGATAACGCAAAGCTTTTTTCATATATTGATTGAAATGGGAAATATCATCTTTAGATACCAGTGTATCAAGCAGGACATTGGGTTGACCGGAAACAGTAGAAGTCCCCCGTATTTTCACATTAGACATTTCGACCTCCCGTTTTTTGGCAACACCATAACCGGTAACAACAACCTCATCCATACCTTCCGTATCTTCTTCCATCTTCACTTGCAATTTATCCCCCGCCTTAACCAAAACATTCCGAGATTTCATCCCGACAAAAGAAAAAGCAAGTACCCCCTCTGATGCAGGAAGTTCCAAACTAAAGTGCCCGTTACCATCTGAAACACCCCCTATCGTGGAACCGGAAAGAATTACAGTCACTCCCGGTAAAGGATTGCCCTTTCCATCCGTTATCGTACCCGACACGTGATTGTTGATTACTTTCATTTTCTGGGTTGTCAGTCGGGAAGTATCTTCCATTTGAACACTTGCCAAAGAAATTTCCTGATCAGCAAGCTCTTCCATCACCATCTCCCGTACAGTATCCTTTCTCCTTACCACTTTGTCAGCCGAGTGTGGCAACTGTCTTTTATCGTTTGAACGTACCGTTAAAGAATCCGTTTCATCGGACAAATCTATTGCTTTTTCACTTTCAAGTGTCAGTCTCTCTTTCTCTTTAGTCTTCACCGAATCTGATAATTGGGCAATCGTCATCATGGGTACATCAAAAGTTTTCTCCTGCCGGGTAAACCACCATGTCCCACAAGCCAATAAAACTGCTAACGAGGCCGCAACATACATCCATACCCGCTTCTGTTTACAAGAAGAACGGGCTCGTTCGTTTAACTGGCGTTCCAAACGAATCAAACCATCAATCGGGTCTCCGGGAGTTGAAGTCAACCCTTCTAACGCCTCGTACAAGAACGGATCGGACAACGCCTCCCGCTCCATACGGTTAGCAGCCTTCCCCTTCCGGTTGCCATGCAGGTATTCCTTTATGTCGTCAATCCGTTTCATTTGATGTTATTCCTTTACGTTGCAAACACAATTTCAAATTCCGTTTACCATTCTGTATAAAACTCTTTACCATTTTCGAAGAAAAACCCGTGCGTTCTTCCACTTCCTTGTACGAAAGTTCATCTAAGAAGAAATATTTCACGCTGACACGTTGCCTTTCAGGTAATCCCTCAACACATTCCCGTAACGATTTCTCCCGATTTTCCTTCTCATTTACAAATGTAAGATGAAAATCATCGCAAAATTCCATAAAAGAATCGTCTAAAGAAATAGATAAATTTTTACTCTTTTTCCGAATTTCCATCAAGCAATTATTGCGAATACAGGTATATAGCCAAGCTTTAAATGATTGTATCTCTACCGCTTTTACCTTTACAATCAATTCTTCGAATAATTGCATAACGGCATCTTGTGCATCTTCCGGTCGCTTCAGATACTTTAAGGCTACCCCGTACATCAAAGGCATGTATCTTTTATAAGCTTCCACGAAATACACCAAGTCACCACTGTCACAATATCTTTTCAGCAGTTCTTCATCCGTTATGTTCTCCTGACCTCGCGTCACTATTTATACATTGATTTTTACAAATATAAGAATTTAAAAAAATCTCTCGAAAGATTTATGGAATTTCTTTTAGTCTGTCATCTTAGGATAAAATTAATTCAAAAATAACGACTTATGAAAACAAATAGCTTTCTAAAAAAAATTGCATGGGGATTAGTTATATTTATTGGATTATCCAATGCTGTCTCAGCCCAAAAAATCCAAGTAAACGGTAAGGTAATGCTTGCCGCAGACAGTTCGGCATTACCCGGGGTCACCATTCGCATTAAGAACACGAATATAGGTGTAGTCTCCAATTCACAGGGAAATTACACGATACAGGCAAATATCGGAGATACCCTACATTTCAGTTTTATCGGGTTAGAAATTCAAAATATCCCGGTAAAAGAGAGAAAATTAAATGTCTATCTAAAAGAGGACGAAATGGTCATGGAAGAAGCAACCATTGTTACCGGATACGGAGTCACTCATCATGAAAGTGCCAAATTTAAACTCCATTCCGGAATGCGTATTCGTGGAGGAGCCATGCCATTAGCTTACACACAAAACACGGAAGAGTATAATAAATTTGCCGCAAATCGTTTCCTGCCGGCATTAAACGAACCTCTTTCCACGTTCTCGATCGATGTGGACAATGCAGCTTATTCTAATGTACGACGCTTTATTAATCAAGGGACTTTTCCTCCGGTTGATGCCATACGCACGGAAGAGTTCTTGAATTATTTCACCTATAACTATCCCGCTCCACAGGGGAAAGACCCGGTAAGTATTACCACCGAGGTTTCCAACGCCCCGTGGAACACGCAACACAAGCTGGTACACATCGGAATCAAAGCAAAAGAAGTTTCCACGGATAATCTTCCCGCTTCCAATCTTGTATTCTTGATTGACGTGTCCGGTTCCATGAGTGACGCAAATAAACTCCCGTTGTTGAAATCCTCCTTGAAATTACTCGTGAAACAACTTCGTCCTCAAGACCGGGTAGCGATTGTCACTTATGCGAACCACACGAAAGAGGTACTTGCCTCTACCCCGGGAAGTGACAAAGCTAAAATTCTAGATGCAATCGACGGATTATATGCTAGTGGTGGCACTGCCGGTGGAGATGGAATACAACGAGCCTACCGGGTTGCCGAGAGTAATTTCACAAAAGGAGGTAATAATCGTATCATTCTAGCAACCGACGGGGATTTCAATATCGGGATTTCTTCACCTAGAGAACTGGAAAAGATGATTGAAACAAAACGAACCTCCGGTATATACCTGACAGTTTTAGGTTTCGGGATGGGAAATTATAAAGATAACCGAATGCAGGTTCTCGCCGAGAAAGGAAACGGGAATCACGCTTACATTGACAACTTGACAGAGGCGAAGAAAGTATTAGTGAATGAATTCGGTGGAACCCTTTTCACGGTTGCTAAAGACGTGAAGATTCAAGTGGAATTCAATCCCGCCAAGGTTCAAGCCTATCGCTTGATCGGCTATGAAAGCCGCCTGCTAGAAGCAAAAGATTTCAATGATGACACGAAAGATGCCGGAGAAATGGGAGCCGGACATAGTGTTACCGCCTTGTACGAGATCATTCCGGTTGGTGTTAAAAGTAATTTTGCTCCAAACATCGACCCCCTAAAATACCAGAAAACCGAGAAGAATGAAAAGAAAATGTTAACAGACAGCCCGGAACTACTGACCGTGAAACTTCGCTACAAACAACCGGATTCGCATAAAAGTTCTAAAATGGAAGTAACTGTTATTGACAATAATACCCCGATAAAAAAGAGTTCCGAGAATTTCCGATTCTCTGCCGCCGTTGCCGGATTCGGAATGTTATTACAAAATTCGGACTACAAGAATAATTTTACATTCGACGACGTTATCGACCTCGCCAAACAAGCCACGAATTACGATCCGGAAGGGTATAGGAAAGAGTTTATCCGACTGGTTGAAAGTGCCGCCTTACTAAAATGAATAATGGCCGGAAAGTCTTCCGGCCAATTTCTATAAAGCAATATCACTTTATTTAATCAATAAATCGTTTTTCAACGCCGTCCGGGGAACGTTCACTTCAGCCACCCCACAAGCGTAAGCACCCAGAATATATTGACCATAGGTGAAACAAACTGAGGTTTTATTAAAGTTAACAACCGTCACATCTTTCAACGTTGGTTCTGTTGTAAAACAACCTTCCGGATTCTTGAAATTCGCCTTCAACTGAGCATTTATCTGTGTCTCGTTAGTATAATTCAAAATCTCCTGATTGGTCAAGAACTTCTGATTTTGTACATCATAGTTGAACGTGTAGAAATTCGTTATTCCATGCGCACCTCCAGTGAAAGTGTAAACCATCAAACGTACACTCACGTACTGGTCATTTGCCATAAATACGCTATCTCCCACTTGCAATTCGTATATCCATGCAGGACGTTCTTCCCCGGTCCCTTGCCATGACTGGAAAAACTCGTTCGCATCACTCTTCAAACTATCCTGCAAGTCATTTACGAACTTCTCAATTTTCTTGTTCAAAACCTCGCAGCTCTTGTTCACATTCGCATCAGCAGACGAGAACATGGAACGATTTACCGTGATGTCCCAATTCTCTGAATTCGCCGTAACCTTTTCACTTTTCACGCTTAAATCCTGAATCTTCGGCTGGCATCCCATAAAAGCAAATGCCATAATAACAGCCATAATTAGTGTACTCTTCATTGTGTATTTTGTTTTTGTGTGTATATTACAAAATTATGAAATTAAAACATACTGTTATCAGATTACATCACTTTTATTTTATCAAATCTAAAGCGGCTAATTTCTGCTTGATCCTCATTTGAATCATCGCTTTTGTCATTTCCTGTTCCATTTGCATGGATTCCATAAAAGCCTGATTATAACACTTCTTCGCCTCCACATATTCTTTCAAAACCTTATTGGTATCCCCTAACATAGCCAAAAAGTTAATTTTATCCATCAACGAAATATCTGTATATTGCAATGCTTTCACCGTCCATTCTTTCGTTTTCAAAATAACACTTTCAGGCACCTTTCCTCCTGTTGCGGTATAAACTTGCTGGGCTGCCATTCCATAATCAATTGCACGAGCCTCCTCTCCAAGCTCCTTGAAATAAACATCCATTGATTTCACGTACCCCTCCCCGTCTTTCTTATAAAAAAGTAAGTACTCGGCATCATACAAATAGGTGAAACGCTGACGAGCGGACATCGTTTTATGGGGAACTACGCTGTACGTCAACTTCATATCCCCATCAATGCGTTCCAAGTATTTTTTATACTCCTCTTTACCGGCACGAGCCAAATTCTCTATTATTTTATTATTATATTCCATCACGAAATAGGCAGGCCCTTCACCAAGTTTCAAATAAGCCTCCATGTTTTTATTCATAAACTCCATCAACTTATCACCGGGTTTATCCGCATGATGAAAAGTATTGATAATACGATAATCATCCGCATTTATCAATTCAGGCCCCATTTTCAAGTCAATATAATCTTTAAAAATCTTTTCGATCCGAGCAATCCATTTAGCACGTTCCATGTCTTCCAACGTACCCACGTAAGCAGGAGCCCCGATCAACAATTGTTGCATTAACACCAAGTCATTTTTTGAAGACTTAAATTTCGCATAAATCTCTTCGAAACTCATTTCCTCGCCCGTGACAACCTTTGCCAATTTTATAAAAGCGGTACAATCAAGAGCCCCTTCCGTACGAGAAAGTAATTTTCCATCCGCATCAAAAAAAGCTAGTGTCGGGTATGATCTTACCTTATTTTGTTTCACAACTACACGATTAACAGGATCCTCCGCATTAATTTGTACAGAAACAAACTTTTCGTTAAAATAATTTCCGACTACCGCAAGCGTGAAAACATCTTTAGCCATTCGTTTACAAGGCCCACACCAATCTGCATAGAAATCCACGAATAGCATCTTCCCTTCTTGCTTGGCCTTTTCCAAAGCCGCATTATAATCCCCTTTAAGGAATTCAATCCCTTGACCCAAAGATTGTATACCCCCTATAAATAATATTAATACAATAACCAGAATTGTTTTCATTTTTACTTTCATTTTAGATAGAGTACGATTCAAGGTATCGAACTCTATCTGGATAAACTTATTTTACAACAAACGTATAGATATCCGATAATAGCTCAGAATAACCATCATTCGAAACTTTCAAGGTAACAACATAACGTCCCTTTGGCAATACCGTATGCAATGGTAACTCCATAACACCTCCCCCGCGGACCGTAATTTCTTTTTTAAATATTTCCGCATCACCACCATCCGAAACCTTCACGCTTACAAATTCGAACAACAAAGGCGAAGTTCCCAATACTCCTTGTATTTTTGGGGTCACCCAAGGCGCCTCGTTTGCAATCCTGACTCCATCTTCTACTGGATCCAGCGTTTTTCTCACTTCCAATTCATTCGGTAAATAACCGGCGTTATCCGCCCTCAAATACCCGACCTTCATATCCTGACATCCCCAACAGGCGATGACCAGTACAAGAAATAGATATACTCGTTTCATCATAGCATTTCGTTTTTATAATTGTCCAAAAGTATAAGAGTAATTCAAAGCATGAACAACCCCGTTGTCTGTTTCTATATTAGTTGACGCCACATCTATCTGAACTCTCGTGTCAAGCGAAGTGACATACAGGTACACGGGCCCCACATCCGGAATATCATGATAAGTATCTTGAAACGAGTATACCCAAAATTTTGTTCCCCAAGCACTAGTGAAAACTTCTCCACCTTTCCCTTGTGTCTCTCCCAAGACCTGTTCACCCCGAGGGATATCATCCCTCCAATGAATTCCGGCAACAACATGCCGTAATATCAACTCCCGACACGTTGCCTCCGGAATTTCCCGAATGGCATTATATCCCTGCTCGATCATCCATCGAAGAACGGACAAATTTGTCGGTCCCCAAAAGGTTATTTTTTCATACCCGGTCTGTTTCCCTTGAAACAAACCTTCCAGACCGGCACGTTCCACCAAAAGCAATGTACTATCCCAATCGTAAGAATTGGAACGCAGGTAATCATATATCGTTCCGTCAAAACGCCCGTCAGCTAAACCTGAATCAATATAATTGTATTTCGTCTCACAAGACAAAAGCGAGAGCAAAACCAAAATTATTCCTATATTTTTCATTGTCCGCATTTTAAATTTACTCGAATTTTGACCAATAAATATTCTGACGTATTATATCATTTAAAGTAAAGGCATCAGTATCGAGGGGTAAAAACAAAGCTCCCTCTTTCACATCCTGCTGATCCAGTGTTTTGTAATTGCCATCCATGTAAGTATGAATGTATTCCAAACCATTCCGTATAATATCATAATACCTATGTCCTTCAAACAAAAGTTCCCGCTCCCGTTCTTTAAAGATCGCCAGCTGAATATCACTCTCACCGGGAGCAGGGTAAGGTGTTGCATTAGCCCGATCGCGAATCTTATTCAAATCCGATTTTGCCAAGTCATTACCTAACTTCGCACAACATTCAGCTCTCAACAAATAAATATCCGCCAAACGCCAATAACAATAATTCACATCAATATAAGCAACCTGGGGAGTAGGACTCCACGATACATCTTCATAAACCACATCTCTCCATTTATACACGTAAGCATATCCTTGATTCACTTTATACATCGTGTCATGTGACATTGAATCCAGCTTATAAAAATATTCATTCCTCCGGTCATCCTTACTCTCGTAAAGATTCTTAACCGTCTCTGCCTTGATCGTGAAACTTTTCGTTACCACGGACGCCGGGGTTTCCGTGCCTTTTACAGGCCAAGTAATCCATATACTACCCGGGAAGTACGCCATCGGATAATTTTGAAAACGATCTAGTTCGAACTCTAGAATATTCTCCTGACTAGCACCCATTCCTTTCATAGCTTTCGTACACACCTCTTCACTCGTACGCTCCAGTTCATAAAATCCTACTTTCTTTTCAATCAAAAGCGTAGACCATGTTATCGACTCTTCATAACATTCCTTTGCATCTCCTTCCAAACCGCACAAATCAATCATGCTCCCTTTCCAAGCATACAAATGAGCCAAGAGAGCCACACAACTTCCTTTACAACCATATTGCTTCGACACCCAAGTATTCGCACCTAAAAGAGGCATATCCTCGTACTTCGGTAATAATCTATATCCTTCGGAGGCATTTTTAATCGCTTCATCCAACACATCTATCATTGAACTTTTATCATATACCTCCATACTGGTACTATTTTTCGTGATAACGACATCTCCCCACTTTCTAGCCAAATCGAAATAAATAAAACCTTTCACGAAATAAGCCTGTCCCGCATAAAAATCCAATTTATCCCGCGGAATCCCTTCTGCCCGATATAAATTATCTAAAATCACGTTCGCCACGTAAATCAAATCATAATGATTTTTCCAACTATTGTAAAATGAATTTAATAATGACGTTTGATTCAACATCCTTTGATCTTGATTACTAGAACCATTCACTTGATCAGCCAAAAAACCCCGATAAGCCATCGTTTCATTCTCAAATTGTTTATACCGGAAAAAGCCCTCTAGCTGGAAAACCATAGCATTGAAATCCTCCTCTGTTTTAAAGAAATTTGTAAAAGTAATGGCATTCTCCGGCTCCACGTCCAAAACACTATCGCATCCCCATAACAAAGGGAAAAGCAGTATATATATAATTTTCCTCATGACTAAAATTTTACAGTTAATCCTAACGTCAGTTTCCGGGCAAGAGGATAATACATGAAATTATCATACCCGGTATAGGGGTCCACTACTTCCGGGTCCACTCCGGAATAATTCGTCAACAGGAACAAGTTCTCTGCCGTAAAAAACAGACGACACCCTTCAATATTAATTTTTTTCATCCACTCTTTCGGGAGATTATAGCCAAGAGTCAATTGTTTCAAACGTAAATAATGAACCTTCTCTATGTTGGAAGAGACATCACCTCCAAACTGTCCGATATAACCTTTATTAGATGAAGTTATAATAGGATAATTCGCCTTATCTCCCGTTTTTTTCCAAAATGTCGTGTTTGCATAATCTATAAAAATCGTACTTGTCAATGAATTATCTTGCAAAGAAGAAATCTTGTATAAATTGATAATTTTCTGACCAAGAGAATAGGTAAACAATACATTCAAATCGAAACCGTTCCACATAATCTCGTTAGCCCATCCCCCATAAGCAACCGGCAAGGTTGATCCTGCATAATATCGATCCTTTTTATCGATTTTTCCATCTTGATTCATATCTTGAATCATCCGGGTTCCCACCGAATAGGGATAACTCTTATTAATAGAATATAACGTATTCTTATTTCCTTGTTGGTCATAATAAGCCGGAATATCCTTTTCAGACTCAATTATTCCCAAATTTTTGTAGACATAAAGCCCGTAGATAGGACGCCCAAGAACTAACAGTCCGATTCCGTTCTCCATATCCATATCAGTGTACGATTTTTCAAAGCGGTTCCAATTCCTTGAAATATTAAATTTCCCCCGCCATTTTACTTTCGTATCGCGTAAAATATCATAATTCAATTCCAATTCGATTCCTTCATTAGAAATCTCCATAGCGTTCTGCCATGCAGTTTTATGATAATAATAATTACCCGGCAAGTTAACATTGAATAACAGAGACTTCGAGTATTTATAATAGTAATCCAACTTGAATTTCAAACGATAATCAAAAAGATCAACATCTAACCCAATATCATACTGGTCTGATTCTTCCCAAGTCAAATTTTTATTAACAATCTGAGAAGGTAATACCCCTACATTTCCCAAAAAGTTTTTTGCAAGGTTCAAAGTTCCATGTGCCAAATAGGCATCCCGAAATTGTTGTCCGGAAGTTCCCCATGATGCCCGTATTTTTGCATAGCTTAACCACCATTTTCTGAAAAACGGTTCCTCAGAGAAAGCCCAACCGACAGCGACCGACGGGAATGTAGCCCAACGCACATCTTCTCCAAACACGGACGAACCGTCTCTTCTCAGCGTGAACTCGAACAAGTATTTCTTCTGGTAATTATAAGCAGCACGCCCAAAATAGCTTAACATGATTTTCTCCTCAAAATTGGAACGATAAGCCTGTAAAGCTTGAATATTCCCATATTTCTCATATGTCGTCGGAAAACCATTCAAAACATAATGAATTTTATCACTCGGAGATCCCTTCCCACTTCCACTAAACTGGTCTTTTGCCTCTCGTAGATAAGACAAACCCAACAAAATTTCCATGTTGTGATTATTCTGGATCGACTTATTATAAACGAGCAAATTCTCATTGGAAAACAACGTTCCACTACTAACACTTCCCGTGGATACACTTAGTTTATCCGTTGGATCCAAATAGCTTGGAGTAAATGAGTTTCGTTTCCCCTCAGAGAAATCCATGGATAAACTAGAAGACAATTTCAATCCTTTCACGAATTCGTACGAAACAGCCAGACTCGCCCGGATCCGATAAGTAATATTTTTTTCGGAAGATTCATTCAACTGTTTCAAAGTCTCCTTCTCTATTTCTCCGGAACCCGGCAAAATAGATAAATTTGATTTCGGATCAACAGTCAATATTTCTATTTTCCTTGCATTTGCAAAAGAAGTATTTGCCGTCCCCCGACTACGATCCGTATAAGCTAGATACAAGCGGGCATCAATATTCAAATTTGCACGAGGAACAACATTCAGGCTCGTCAGAATATTGGCTCTTTTAAAATTACTCCCTAACATTATTCCTGTTTCATCATACCATCCTGCCCCTATCATATACTTTATTGTTTCGGTTCCCCCGGAAGCTTGAAGATTCGCATTCAAGATCTTTCCCGCATCGAAACAATATTTCCACCAATTGGTCGAATTATTATAAAATGGATTCAAGCTATCCTGCAAAGGCTTTGCTGTTTTAATATGATATTCAGTTAAAGGATAGCCATTATTCCAAAAATAATCATATGCCCCATTCTGATGATAGGCATCTCGATAAGATTCTGGCATCTTATATATTCCCGTTTGCCAACTTCCATAGGCCATACGGAAACTTCTTAACTTATTGAGATTCGCAAGCCGTTCCAACTGCCCTCCCGTCTGTATCGGTGTTTCCGGCAGAATCGAATATGAGTAAGAAACATTTGCAGAGAATTTTCCCCGACCTGTCTTTCCCTGTTTCGTGGTGATTAGGATTACTCCATTACTTGCCCTTGAACCATACAACGCTGCCGATGCAGCATCTTTTAATACCTCAACAGATTCAATGGTGGAGGGATCAATCTCGGACAACGTGTTCGTACCCGTCACCGGGGAAGTAAATGAATGAACAGGTACACCATCAATCACGTACAAAGGAGTTCCATCTGTCTGCGATTCTGACAATAACGAATTATAACCCCGAATATTAATACGAGTTCCACCACCACCAGGAGAACCGGAAATATTTGACACCTCGACTCCGGCCATGTGACCTTGTAACAAATTTTCAAGACTGGCAGAAGGGATCTCTTCCAAATCTTTGGCTTTCACGGATGAAACAGCCCCAATCAATTCTCTTTTTTTCCGTTCCCCATAAGCTACCACGGTAACCTCATCCAAATCGGAAATCTCCTCTTCCAATACAACATTAATCGTTGACTGATCCTTCAATTCAACCTCCTTTGTTTTCATCCCCACGAAAGAGAACAATAATGCTTTGGCTGTTGTCGGAAGTTCCAATTTATACACCCCATTCACGTCTGTCACGACACCCACGGTAGTCCCTTTCACGTAGACCGAAACTCCGGGGAGTTTCCCCTTTTGTTTATCCGTGATCGTCCCAGTGATCATCCTCTTCTTCTGTGGTGCAACCGTAGAACTTTTCACCACCTCCTCTGCCTTTTTCTTAATAATCACCACGTTCTTTTCAAGAGAGTACGTGTAGTCCGTCTTCCGCAAACAAATATTCATCACGCTATCAATCAACACATTTTTCACATCAATCGTGATCTTCCCGATCCTGTTTACGGCATCCATACTATACACGAACATCATCTTACTTTGCTTTTCTACAGCAAAAATGATGTCCAACATAGAAACCTTCTCTCGTTTTAACGTTAATTTTTCTGTTTGTGCATACACACCTTGAATGGCTCCACAAACTAGAAAAAACGCTATACACAAGCATAATTTCATGCACATGGTATTTTTTCTCCTTTTTTTATCGTGCAGGAGCCACGACCAAAAGTTTTTTTTCATAACTTTGAAGAATTAAATTGATTTTAATTTAAGCAAATGGGTTGTAGGAAATAATCACCACAAAATTTCCTCTACCCGTTTTTATTTTACTCACGCATATTACTCGCTTCCACTCATTACGGTCAATATTCTTCCTTTCATGGAAAACTTCACTTCACCCGTCAATTCCAACATCTTTAACAATGAATCCACATGTTCATATTTTTCCAACTTGAGACCGAATTGTTTATCCGCCATGTCGGAATTTTGATAGAAAATATCAAAATCATACCAACGAGCCATTTCCTGTAAAATATCATCCAAACGCTCGTTCTCAAAAACAAAAACTCGCTCTTTTCTTAAACGATAATTATCACCATTTATTTCTCGGTAGGAAAAATTACCCGTATTCTTATCGAAAACCGCTTGCATATTCGGACGTAGTACGTTATCTTTCACACTAACCACACCCTCGACTAAAGAGGTTTCTACCACATCCATATCATCATAAGCTTTCACGTTAAAACTCGTTCCTAAAACTTTTACATCAAGCGATGCCGTTTTCACGTAAAATGGACAGGAAGGATCGTGATGTACTTCAAAATAAGCCTCTCCCGACAAGTACACCTCACGTTTATTTCCTTTAAAGCGTGTCGGAAAACGGATTTCCGAATCAGCAAACATCCAAACATCAGTTCCGTCTGCCAATTTCAGATTATATTCCCCACCTCTCGGAACAATTATCCGGTGATACTCCACTTTATCATCAACAATACTGTCTATCCCAGAATAATTCAGTCCTTTCCCCCCTTCCAAAGTAATCCCAAATTCATTCAATTCTTTTGCAATATTTTTAACAGTATCCAAGTCTACGACCTGCCCTCCAGGCAACTCCAACATCGTCTTGTGACTTTCAAAATAAGCATCCACAATATATTGCGGGGCGTCCTCTTTCTTCACAAAACCGACATACAAGACCGATGCGGCAACAGCAAGCGGCAGAATCAGCGCTGCCGCATACCAGAACACGTGATAGATACTCCCCACCTTTTTCTTACCGGTCGCTCTTCGAATTTTTTCCCAACTCCTCTCGGCATCAAAGGACTCATAAACGATTTGCTTGGTTGCAATTTCTTTCTGACCTCTGATTTTTGCCAAAAGCTGCTCCCGGCCAGGAGATTCCTCCAGCCTCTTTTCCAACAACAACATCTCCTCTACTGAAAGTTCTCCTTTCAAATACCGGGTGATCTGTTCCGCTAATTCTATCGACTCTTTATATTTTTCCATCCAATTATCAACTTTTACATCTCTAATATGCAAAAAGTCAATTCCGGGGTGACTCAAAAAACAAATATTTTTCAATTTTATTTATCCCGTGATAGTCGGGACTATTATAATACGGTAATTACCAGCAACATTAAAGATTTAGAACAAACAAGAGAAAAACAAACAAATGTTGTAATTCCTCCCGTAAAAAAGCATAGGCTTTTCTTTTTTGCGTCTTAATCGTGTTCACGGATATCTCCAATTTGTCAGCAATCTCTTCCTGAGAAAATCCCATCATACTTAATTCCACTATTTTCCGCCTTTCAGGAGGTAACTTCTCGATAGCAGCGATAATTTCACGATGAACCTCTTCCTCAATAATCGCATTCAACGCCGATTCCGTATCATCTTCAAGTCCGGGATCAATCTCCTCATTTACCTTATGTTTCCGCAAATAAAAAAGAGCATTATTATACAACGATTTATAAAGATAGGCTTTAAAATATACCATATCCGTGTAAATTCCTCGCTTTTCCCACAAATTAATAAACGTCTCCTGAACCACATCTTCTACTCCCTCATGGTCCGGGATGTAACGTTTCACAAAAGCGCATGACGACCTAAAAAAGCTATCGAATAGCTTCTTGAAAGCCAGCTCATTTCCTTTGTTAAATTGCTCCAGTAGCATATTCACACCCTGATAATTTGAGCGCAAGATATGACTTTTTTCAAAAATATCAATGCAAAAAAAGAGCGATCCTTTCGGATCGCCCTCGTCTTCCCTGCAATTCTCCCTATCTATTTCAACAATAAATCACCTTTCAATAACATACGGGGTACGAATATTTCCGCCGCTCCACAATAATGGGCCCCTAGGACTAACGGGTTATAAGTAAAGCAAATATCATTTCCTGAAAAATTCACAGTGGTTACATTTGCCAGCGTGGGAACTTCCGAAAAACAGTTCTCCGGATTCTTGAAATTCCGTTGAATCTGCTTGTCAATCTCTACACTCTTGTCATAATTCAGTATACCCTCCGGGCTCAAAAACTTCTTGTCCTTCAGACTATAATTGACCGCATAATACTCCGTCAATCCGTTAGCTCCTCCAGTCAATGTGTAAACCGCAAGACGAACACTGATATAATGACGATCCACCATAAACACGCTATCCTTAACATCCAGTTCAAACGGGATCATCGGCTCTTCCTTCATCTCCCGTGCCTTTTGCAGGTACTCGTTCAACTGTGCTTTTAAATCATTTTGCAAGCTATCAATCAACCGGGAGATCGCCTCGTTCACGGCCTTGCATCCTTGTTCCACCTCGGCTTTTTGAGAGGTAAACACCGGATAGGCGATCATAATATCAAACTCGTTCGTTTTATGGGATAAAAAATCCTTCCCTACTTTTATCGTTGCCTCCTCACATCCCGTGAAAAACAACGCCAGCAATACCACTATAAAAGTACAATTCCTCATCATCTCCTTTTCTGTTTCAATTCTGAGGATATATACGGGGACCATATACAAAAGTTCGGGTCTATACTAAAAAAAATAGAGGAGTGACAAAAATGATGTGCACCCCAAAAGTTGGACGATTAAACATTATTAAGAGGTCCTTTTAACCTGGAATAAAGCTCGGTATTAAACCGGGCTTTTTCCATTTAACCTCAATTTAATTCTATCATTGTTGTAATAGCGTATATACTTTACCAGTTCTTCCTTGAACCGTTCCATCTTATCCCGTTGCATCTCGAAACCCGCCATTAAAATCCCCTCATATCTTTTATTTTACTAATTCCAGCGCTTCCAACTTCTGCTTCATAATCATTTGAATCTGGGCGGAGCGCATCTTATTCTCAATCCGCAAAGCTTCCATGTATCCTTGATTATAAGCATCTTTAGCTTGTTCATATTGTTTCAATGCCTTATAAGTATCACCTAACATTGTAACAAAATTAATTCTATCAATTATCCCAGTTCCTTCAAATTGCATAGCTTTTACTAACCAATTTTTCACTTGTTCAAATTGCTCTTTATTCAATTTACCTTTACTCATCACGTACATATTTTGGGCAATCTCTCCATACTCATTCGCCCCGACCTGATCTCCTAAAGCAGCTAAATACTTATTCATCAATTGCACGAAAGCATCCACATCCTTTTTATAAGCCAACAAATACATCCCGTCATAATAATATTTGAACTTTTCATAAGGAGTCAAAACTCCCGTATGCATTACCGCATAAGCAGACTCCAAATCACCATTAATCCTCTCCAAATACTTCTTATACTCTTCTTTACCGGCCTTTGCCAATTGCTCTATAACAGCATTATTATATTCTACCATCAATATTCCCGGAGCTTCACCCAACTTATTCATATACGTTTTCAAATTTCGAGCAATAAACTCCATCACGGCATTATCCTTCTCGTTCTTTTTATTAAACGTCTGTACAAGTTGTAAATCCTCTTTATTAATAAAATCTGCCCCCATTTTCATTTTAACGTATTCCGCATACATCTTTTCTACCCGAACCATCCATTTTTGGGCTTCCATGCCTTGCATTCCTCCCACGGCTTCTGGAGCTTGTCTCAAAACCAATTGCATATCAATCAAATCCTTTTTTGACTTAGCCCGATCATATAACTTCTCGAAGCTCAACTGTTCGCCACAAGCTACTTTAGCCCCATTCAAAAAATCTGTTTTCTCGCGTATACCTGCCAAGCGAGATACCACGGTCGCATCCGGTTTAAAAAATATCAATGTCGGTAATACTGTTACATTAAATTTTCCCATCGTCTCTTTCTGCCATCCTTCTTTCTCCACGTCAATCTGCATACAAATAAATCTATTATTCATAAATTCTCCGACTTCCTTATCCACGAACACCTTTTCTGCCATTTGCTTGCAAGGACCACACCACTCGGCATAAAAATCGACAAACACAAGTTTATTCTCTTGTTTTGCTTTTGCCAAAGCCTCATCAAAAGTTCCTTTAAAAAACTGAATACCTTGTCCATATCCTAATATACTCCACCCCATAAACAGGGTGAAGCATATTATCATGAAATCTTTTCTTATCATTTCATTTAATTATAAAAGTAAAAATATCCTCTAATGTTGCAGAATAATCTTCATTATCTACTCTCAAGGTCACCACATAATGTCCCCCCGGAGCAGAAGGTTTCAACGGAACTTCCATTCTCCCGTTTCCCCGCACAATCAACTCACTAGCAAATGTCCGAGCATCCTCCTCCGTACCATTCAACGCCTTCACGCCAACCAAACTGTATTGCAAAGGCTGAGTTCCCAGTACACCGGAGATAATACCAGACACCCAAGGGGCATTATTCGCAATTCGATTCTCATCATAACGGTCATCTCCCAATTCCATCCGAATCACCAATGAATCCGGCACATACCGGGCTCCTTCAACTTGTAAATACCCGATCTTAACATCATGACACGCATTCAATGCCACGACCAACATAAATAACACTATCGTAACCTGTTTCATATTACACCATTTTATCTTGTTTGACCGGTTAATTGCCCAAATATGTATCCATAAGCCAAAGAATGGACTATCCCGTTTTCCGGTTCTATATCAGTCGAGGCGACATCAATAGCTGTAGAGAAATTAATTCCTCCCATAATATACAAACGTATAGCCCCGGTTTCCGCCACACCATTATAAGTTTCCCGAAAAGAATACACCCGGAAAGTATTATCCGATCCTCCTGTAAAAACAACTCCCGATTCATTATCAGAACCTGTTCCACGGGGAATATCCTTCACCTCAAATTTTCCTTTCACGATGTGACTCAAAAGTATATTTTTACACTTTTCTAGCCCAATTCCATCTACGGCTTCTTTAATCGAATGATAAGTATACACGGCATTTCCCATATTATCATACGATTTAAACCCGTACATCCACCGGCGTAAAGAGTTATTCGTCGGACCGAAAAAAGTGATCATTTCATATCCTTCTTTTTCTCCCGTGAAATAATCTTTTAACCCAGTGTAATCAATCAGGATTAATAACGAATCCCAATCATAAGAGTTAGAGTGGAAATACTCGTACATATTCCCCGTGAATTTCTTTTGTGCCAAACCCGTATCTATCGAATTATATTTTGTACACCCGATAAAAATAGATACGAACACACCTACTAATAATATTTGTTTCATATTGCTTAATTCTTAAATTGAGACCAATAAGTATTCTGTACTAACAAATTATTCTGTTCGAATGCTTTATCAATAATTGCGTAAAAAATCCCACCATTTTTCACATCCGCTAAAGTCAATGTCTGAAAAGCACTAGGCAAATAAGTATTAATATATTCCAGACCGTTTCGTGCAACATCATAAAAACGATGCCCCTCCATCAGCAACTCCCGTTCTCTTTCGTGGAAGATAGCGTATTTCAGCCCTTTCTCATCACCCTTACTTTGAGGATAGGATTTCACATTTCTACGACTTCGAATTTGGTTCAAATCTGCCTCCGCCAATCCATTTCCTCCAATTTTAGCATAACATTCCGCTCGTAACAAATAAATATCAGACAAACGCCAATAGGAATAATTTGTACTTACAGCGGCCAACTTAGTAATCCACGGAATATTAGGATTCGTCTCTAAGATTGCTTCCCGCCATTTATACGGATAAACATAGCCTCCTGTAATTTTAGTAATACTGTCACGAACGTACTTTACCCTCACCGCTATGGTATCCTTGATTGCCACCGGATCCGTCATTCCTGCCGTCCACTCTTCTTTTACCTTAATAACATCCAAACTATATTTCTCATAATCATAAAAATAAGAAGACAAACGCGTATCTAGCGTATCATATAATTGCTTGACTGTCGACAAGGCTATTTTTGAACTCATGTATTGCTGACTTCCCTCAGAAACTTGAGGATCCACCGGATAGCCGATTAAAGAACGCCCAACCAAATAGGGTGTCAGAATATATTTCGCACTCATATCCAACGTGAACTCCCAAATAGATTCCGGATTATTTTTATTAACATCTGAAAATAATTGACACAATTCCTCTGCACCACTTGTTAATTGATAATTACCGACATCTCCATTAATCAAATAAGAAGCATACTCTATAGCCTTATCATAACACGCCCTAGAATCACCATTTAGCTCCATTAAATCAATCATACTTCCTTTCCAAGCATACACATGAGCCAATAAAGCACAAGCTGCTCCTTTAGAACCGAATTGCTTGGATTGGATAACAGCTCCCTGCCTATCCACGATTTGTCCATAAACAGGCAATCCGTCATAAGCCCTTGTTGCATCAACGATAATCGAATCTAGCACTTCCAAATAAGGCTTTTTCCCATATGCCTCACTAGAGGAACTATTCCGAGTAACGGGAACTTCTCCCCACCGACGGGCAAGAAAAAAATATCCTATCGCCCGACCAAAATAAGCCTGAGCTTTATAATAGTTGATACGCTCCGGAGTCACTCGTTTCTCTGCCTTATATATGTTATCTAAAATAGCATTCGACTGGTACACAACAAAATAATGTTGTGTCCAATCCGTAGTTATCGAACCGACACCAGAAGTCCCAAGCATAGAAGAAGCCTCCCACAAATAATCCCGGTTAGAATTTAGTTCCATAATCATCCCTGCCTCTTCTTGAACATTATGTGTCAAAAGACGATCATGAATAAAACTTTGTAACTGGTACAAGCTTACTTCTAGATCCTGCTCACTCTTATAAAAATTATCAAAACTGACCATCGTCTCCGGCTCCACGTCTAAAAGACTATTACAAGAAGAAAAAAGCCCGATTAACAAAATACAAATAATATTCCTCATAATCAAAATTTTACAGTTAACCCCAATGTAATTTTTCTAGAAGATGGATAATATTGCATTCTATCAATTCCATCCATCACATCCACATTCTCAGGATCAAGTCCTGAATAATTCGACCACAAGAATAAATTTTCTCCCGTAAAAAATACCCGTACTCCTTGCAAGTAACACTTTTTAGCCCAGTCCGTCGGTAAATTATAACCGACCGTTAATTGCTTCAAACGAAGGAAATTAACCGTCTCAATATTAGAATCAATCATCCCATCAAATTGTCCTTCGTAATAATAATAAATTGAACTCATTACGGGATAATCCGATTGATCTCCCTCTTTTTCCCAGAAGGACACGTTTCGGTAATCTTCAAACACTCCGTTTAAACTTGTCGGATTAAAATTCAATGCTCCTTTCCTAAATACATTAATCATCTTACGTCCCAAGGAATAACTAAATAAAACATTCAAATCAAACCCTTTCCATTTCAATTCACTGGCAAGGCCACCATACGCTTTGGGTAAAGTCGACCCGGCAAAATATTTATCTTTGTCACTAATCACACCGTCACCGTTCAAATCCGCAATATGGTGCATTCCCTCTCGAGTTGGCATAGCCATACCACCTGATCCTAATTTCCGGGGGTTGCCTTTCTGATCCCACGTGATCGGTACTTCATCGGCATTTTGCACATACCCTAAATCTCTATACACTTGTAACTCATTGGCAGAGCGTCCAATCACGTATTTCCCATCAACATCCACCCCGGTATATGTTTTTTCCAATCGATTCCAATTCCGAGAAATATTGAAACGTAAACGCCAGGATACTGCCGTTTCACGCAAAATGTCAAATTGCGTTTCTAACTCCAGCCCCTCATTTGAAATCTCCATGGCATTATCCCACATTGACGTGTGAAAATAAACCGTACCCGGCAAAGTAACCTGCCAAAGTTTAGCTTTCGTGTATTTGTAATAATAATCCAATTTAAATTTCAAGCGATATTCCAATAAATCCATATCCACCCCTAAATCATATTGATCTGATTTTTCCCACGTCAAATTCCGATTCTCCATCTGTGAAGGCATTAATCCCGTCACCCCCAGGAAAGTACTTCCCACATCGATAGTCCCTTGTGCCAGATAAGGATCCAAAAATGTTTGTCCGGATTTCCCCCAAGATGCCCGTATTTTTCCATGACTTAACCACCAGAAATTCTTCATAAATGATTCGTCAGAGAAATTCCATCCCAAAGCAATCGAAGGGAAAGTAGCCCAACGTACATTTTTTCCGAAAACAGAGGACCCATCCCTACGAATTGTTATCTCTGTTAAATACTTTCGATTAAAATTATACGCCAAACGCCCAAAATAACTTACCATTTTCTGTTCTTTAAAATCAGAAAGGAAGGATTGCATGGCAGTCTGCACACCGTTGATTTCCTTTAGTTCCGGCATTCCATCCACCACATAATGAATATAATCACTTGGAGATCCTTTACCCTGCCCTTTCAACGAATTTGAAGACTGGCGTGTATAGGAAAAACCAAATAACCAATCAAAATTATGTTGTTCCTTTAAACTAAAATTATAATGTAGTAACTCCTCCGTTTGAAAATACATCGAACCGGACATCTGGCCTTGTGACTTACTCAAACCATTATTCGCATCCATGTAACTCGGTTCGAAACGATTCACTTGACTCTGATGATAATCCCCCGACACCGTGGCAGAAACATCCAACCCGGAGATCACCTGATAAGCTAATCGTAAACTTGCACGAATATTAAAGTCATATTTCTTTTCTGACACGTCATTGATAAATTTAAACATTTGATCATACGCCGCTCCGGAACCAGGCAATAACGTTGAAGTTCCGGTTGGATTAACAGTCATATAAGCAATTTTTGTAGATCCCAAACCTCCTCCGGACATACTCATATCAGAATAAGATAATGCCAATCTCGTATCCATCGTTAAATTTTTACGTGGAATGAAATTCAAATTAGACAACAAGTTAAACCGAGAAAATCCCGAACCGACATTTATACCTTCCTCGTCATACCATCCCGCACCAACCATATATTTCACACGTTCCGTCCCACCAGAAGCTTGAAGATTTGCATTTAGCGTCTTTCCGGTCTTATACGTGTACTTCCACCAATTCGTTGAATTATTATAGAAAGGATTTAAACTATCCTGTAATTGAGGAATCAGAGGTACATCTGCCCCTATCCCCAAAAGACCATTTTTCCACCAGAAATCATACATCCCGTCTGTTCCGAGTGTTTCTTCCATAGAAGTAGGAAATTTGATGAGATTAGTTTTCCTATCCGTATACCCATAAATAGCGTGCCTCGCTGCATACAGCCACCACTGACGTTCCCCGTTTCCTTGAATCTGAACAGGAGTTTCCGTGATCCAGCCCCAAGAGTATGAAGCATTAGCTTGAAAAGTTGCCCCTCCTGTTTTTCCTTGCTTTGTTGTAATAAGAATTACACCATTACTCGCCCGAGATCCATAAATAGCCGCGGAAGCCGCATCTTTCAATACCTCCACGGACTCAATGGTTAACGGATCAATCTCGGCCAAGGTGTTAGTACCTGTTAAAGGAGAAGTGAAAGATTGTATCGGTACCCCGTCCACCACATATAAAGGGGTATCATCACTAATTCCATTCTGCATTAGAGTATTATAACCACGAATCGCAACTCGAGCCCCTCCTCCTCCCGGAGCTGCTGATACATTATTAATTTCCACCCCAGCCATACGTCCCTGCAACAAACTTTCCAGGCTAGAAGTCGGCATTTCTTCCAAATCTTTCGCTTTCACAGACGACACGGAACTAATCAATTCCTTTTTATTACGTTCTCCATAAGCAATAACCGTTACTTCATCCAAATCGGAAGTTTCTTCTTTCAACTTCACACTAATCTCTTCTCCGGCTTTAAATGATCTTTTTTCCTGTTTAAAACCCACAAATGAAAATATCAATTGCCCTTTTTCCACGGGCAATATCAATTCGAACATTCCCTTTTCATTTGTAGCACATCCAACAGTCGTGCTATCCAAACGCACCGTAACTCCCGGCAACGGTTGATTCTTTTCATCCACCACTTTTCCTTTAATCGTGAACTTCTTCACCTCCTTTTTCTCATCTTTAACTTGCAGAGGTTTCACGATAATCACGTTTCCCTCGAACAAAAAATTCAATCCCGTGAAAACCCGGTTCAACAAAACATCCACAGCTTCATCCCTGGCCGAAACGGATATATTATCAAATGGTATCAAATCCGCATCATTATACACGAAAAACAAATTCGTCTCCTTCTGAATTTGTTTAAATAATTCCATCGCACCAACATTCTTCATTTCCAACGTCACCCGCTGTTCTTGCGAGAAACCATTGGCAGAAATCGTCATGCTGGTCATTGTTATCAAAATAAATAATAACCTCATGATTTTCAATAAATTCTTTTTACCATAGAAATAGTAAAAACTTTGTTTTTTTTTCATACATTTGATTTTTGAATTAAAAACTACTTGGGCAAACATTGTCGCATTTGTTTGTCCGAATGAATTCAGACTCCGGATAAGTAGCCGCTTATCCGGAATTTTATTTTCGCACGATTATCACTCTACCTTTTATCTCAAACTGAACATGGGACGTTTTCTCCATCAGAGACAACAGTCCACCAATTTCCTCGTAACGGGGCAAATACCCGCTAAACCGTTCATTTCTCACTTCATTGTTCATAAAGAACACTTGAATATCATACCACAAAGACAGTTCATCCAGTATCTCACCTATACTTTTGTTCTCGAAATAATAATTTCCTCGCTGCCACGCCACGTAAGACAACACGTCCACATCCCGAACCGTAACCCGTCCTGCGAACTTGTTAAAAACTGCCTGCTGATTGGGTTTCAGCATCACTTCCGCCAATCCTTTCGGCTTCACGGACACGGCACCTTCCACCAACGTCGTTTGTATCTGATCATCCCGACGAGTGTTCACGTTAAATTGCGTCCCGTACACCTTCACCTCCATCCCGTTCGCCTCCACGATAAACGGTCTGGCAGTATCCTTCGTCACTTCAAAATAAGCCTCTCCTTCCAGCCGTACCCGTCGCTCCTTGCCCGCAAATTTCACCGGATAGCGAATCTCTGTCGCCGCATTCACCCACACCTTCGTTCCATCGGCCAGCATGATCGTGTACTCGCCTCCTTTAGGAGTGATCAACCGATTTTGTAAATTTTCCCCCTTATTATCCAAAGAATCCACGTAAACCAACGCTTGATCATTCGTGTGAATCGTCACCCCATCGCTCTCTTTCAGCGTCATCCGGGAAGTATCCAGAGCCAAGACTTTCCCATCATTCAACACCAACGTCGCTTTTCTCGCACCATGCTTGATCGGCCCGATACCGTAATCCACGACTTCTTCCACGGGTTGCCTCGTCCAAAGCAATATTCCCGCGATAATCGGTAACGCCAACATCGCCGCGTAACTCATCACCTTTAACCATACTCGTCGTCCCCGTCTCCGATAAGCCTCGTCAATTCTTGAATCGAATTCCCGTTTAAATTGCTTCTTCGCCTCCACGCTTAACTGGAAATTCTCCCGCTTTGCCACGAAACGTTTCATCTCCTCGTAAAGCTGCCGATGCCTTTCCGATTCTCCCAACCAAGCCTCCAAAACCCGCCTATCCACCTCATCCAGTGAAGAAGTAAAGCTCCGTTTTATCAACCTCCAATCCATTTTCATAGTATCTTTCTAAAGTTTCGTCCTTATAACACGAAATTTTGAAAAATGTTTACAAGAAAAATGAAAAAATAGTTCGGTCTCTACTCCTCCCCGTATCCAACTCTATTACATACTTATTTTGTGATTAATTGTTGAATAATTCTGGATCACTACCATCATAAACCTTATAGATACCTTATAGTAACCTTATATGAACCTTATATATAATAAGGTTCATAAAGTATTTATATAATCTAATTAATATATTCATTACAGTAATAATCCGCTAGTAATCAACTACTGATCATTGATTTATTATAAATATCAAGAGCAAGAGGGTATATCCTAAGACACACCTCTCCACACGTGAATTCATTCACCCGGAATCAACCTACATATATTCAAGACCAACCGCCAAGACGAAAAGTATCAGCGTAAAATCATAATCCGCAAAACAATGTTTCAACTTGTCCATCCCACGATGTAACTGCACCTTCACGGTATTCTCATTCATCCCCAACTGTTCGGAAATCTCGCTATACTTATATCCATGCACGAAACGAAGAAGGCACACCTCCCGGCATTTTTCCGGTAACTCGTCCAATACTTCCCGAATTTTTTCCAGAATCTCCTCCCGGTCAATCATATCCACGTTGTCCGAGTAGACTGCCGCCTCGGCGTATAGCGCCATGTTACGATCCTCGACCTTCGCATCCCGCAAATAATTGTAGCAACGGTTACGTACACTCGTGTAAAGATAGGCTTTCAGAGAGCCCTGATAATTTTTCAGAATCGATTTTTCATAAATCGCAATAAAAACCTCCTGCACAATATCATTGGCCACGTCTTCCCGGAAAACCATGTTCAGGGCAAACGTGAACAACTTGTCGAAATACCCGTCAAACAAATCTGAATAGGCCTTTCGATCATTTCTTCTCAATCTTTCTATCAATATAGAGTCATCCAATTTTGAAGTTATTTTGAATCATAGCGAGACAAAATTATTTTTTATTTTCCATTTACAAAAAGTATTCCCTGTAATTTATTCAAATTAATATACTTAATAGTTGGTATCAAATCAATAAATTGCCCAATTGTTCCCAAAAGGTAGGGAAGGACTTCGACACCACCCCGGCATTGCGAATTACTAACCCGGGAAATTTTAACCCGGCGGGAGCGAAAGCCATCGCCATACGGTGGTCTTGATAAGTATCGATTTCCAGTGAAATCAACGTATTTCGTTCCTGGTTCCAGCATAATTCGCCATGCACGGGAATTTTCAGTTCATATCCCAGTTTACGTAATTCATGGATCGAGGCGGCCACACGGTCACACTCTTTAATGTGCAAAGTTTCCAACCCGCGAATATGAAACGGAATATCTTTTAAACAACAGGCCACGATAAAAGTAAGGGCCAGATCGGGCATTTCCGTGAAATCCGCCTCGAACAAACCCGTGTTTTCACCGGAAGCTCGCAAAAGAACGTCCGATTCTCGCCATTCCGTTCGTACGCCCAATCGTTCCCACAATCTATATTGCAGAGCATCTCCCTGCAAACTATCTTTTTTCAAGTCCGAAATGAAGATTTCCCCCTGTCCGACAATAGAAAGCACCTCGTAGAAATAAGACGCCGCTGTCCAATCGGATTCTACACGCAAGTTTACCGGGATATAGCCCTCCTCGGGAACAACAATTTTCCCCCCTTCCAAACGCACGTCGACCCCAAACAAGCGCATCATGGAGGCTGTCATCCGTATGTAAGCAGCTGAAACAATTCTTTCTTCCAGATCAAGGGTCAAGCCTCCCGGAAGTAAAGGAGCAATCATCATCAAGGCCGACACGTACTGGCTACTCACCGAAGCGTCCAGCACCAAGGAACACCCACCCTGTAATGGAACGGAAGTAATCCATAAAGGCGGAAAACCCTCTTCACCCATGTAGGCTATACTCGCACCCAATTCCCGCAAAGCATCCACCAACACCTGCACGGGACGCTGTTTCATGCGCTCCGAACCGGTTAATTCCCGAACCCCGCCTTTCAAGGCGAAATAAGCCGTCAGAAAACGCATGGCTGTCCCGGCGTGCCCCACGTTGACGAGCCTATCGGAAGTGGACAGAGCTTCCCGTAATACCCGTGTATCATCGCTATCCGACAAATTCTCGGGCACCGGACATCCGGCCAAGGCACATAACACGAGCGCCCTGTTCGAGATACTCTTGGAAGGCGGCAAAACAGCCACGCCTTCAATCTTCGTCTTGTCCCATGCGATAACTCGATCCATATTTACTCGCAATTTACACTTGACTCAAAGCCTCAACCACTAAATCTTTCGAACAATAATTATCCAATGAATACTCCCCGATACCCGGGAGTAAGGTGAAATTCACTCCCCGTCGTTCGTTCTTCTTGTCATGCAACATCAATCCATACAGGGTATCCACGTGATCTATCAAAGGATAGTTCGGATAATATCGTTTGATAAAATCCCAGACTTCCCGGTAAGTTTCTTCCGGAAAACCTTTCTCCCTGACTGACAAGTACAATTCAGCCACCAATCCCAATGCCACTGCTTCTCCATGCAAGAGAGTCGCCCCTCGCATGATAGACAAACTTTCTATGGCGTGCCCGATTGTATGCCCAAAATTCAACACCTTACGCAGTCCCTGTTCCCTGGGATCCTGGGAAACGATTTCATCTTTTATCGCCACGGAACGCCGAATCAGTTCCAAAAAGTCTTCCGAACTCGTTTCTTGATATTCCAGATTCAACAACCGAGTCAAATACTCCCGGTCGGATAATAAACCGTGCTTGATCATTTCGGCGAAACCGGACATTCGTTCTCGCACGGGTAAATGACTTAAAAAATGGACATCGATAATCACTTTTTCCGGAATGGAAAACGTGCCGATTTCGTTTTTCAAACCGTTGAAATTGAATCCGGTTTTACCCCCCAAAGAAGCATCGACCTGCGCCAGCAGCGTCGTGGGAACATTTACGCAACGTATTCCCCGCTTGAACGTGGAAGCCGCAAACCCTCCCAAATCCGTCACGACACCACCTCCCACGCACACGAGAATGGAAGATCGATGCGCCCCCCGTTTACTCAACATCGCCCAAATCCGACTCACGCTTTCAAGCGACTTATACTCTTCCCCGCAATCCAGAACAGCCACGTGAGAGGGAATCCAATCTACTTTCTCGAATAAGCGATCACAAAAACCAACCGTGTGCTTATCCGCCACGATAAATAAATCCTCATGTCTGACTCCGCCTAGTAATTCAGCAAGAACAAGACTGGCATCCGTGGTAAAAATGATACTTTCCATTCATCCTATATTTCCGTACAAAATTAAACTATTTTAATCAGATGCCCAAAAGAGAAGAAGTTTATAAATTTTACAAACTTCATGAACTCATTTCCTTCATTTCATTCGCTTTTTAAACTATAAAGGTGTATTTTTGTCACAAATGACTTTTAAATATTAGGCATATGACTCATGAAAACTCGGTCCTGACAAGGGTTGCTATCACCATGGCACCCCGGCTTAACAATGCTCTTTTTATCCCCTTGTTCCAACAATGTGGCGGAATTTCCGGATTCTTCGAAGAAACGGACCAAAATATAGAAGCACTTTTTCGAAAAAATAACTTGACAAACCTTCAACCCGAACGTTCCCGCTGGTTACAGATGGCAGAACAAGAGTTGGACGTCATGAAAAAACATCACATCCAAGTATGCGGAATCGAGGACTCGAATTATCCTCGCCTTCTGAAACATTGCGCAGATGCCCCGCTCGTGCTATTTTATAAAGGGAGTCTCGAAGACAGCGACACGAGGAATATTGCCATCGTGGGAACTCGTAAAGCGACCGAAGTGGGGAAGAAACGAGTAGACACGTTACTTCACGAACTAGCCGGAGCCGGTTACCACCCGAACATCATCAGCGGGCTGGCTTACGGGATCGATATTACCGCCCACACGGCATGCGTGCATTACGGGTTAAAAGCACAGGCCGTTCTAGGACACGGCCTACACATGGTTTATCCCGCTTCACACAAAAACATGGCCGAAAAGATTCTAGAGCAAGGAGGCGCTTTAATTTCCGAATTCCCGACCTGCGCGCAGATTTTACCGACAAACTTCCTTCAACGCAATCGAATCGTGGCAGGCATGAGCGAGGCGATCCTTGTTGCCGAATCCCCAGTCAAAGGAGGAGCCATGTCTACCGCCCGGCAGGCCTTGTCGTACAATCGGGACGTGATGGCGATTCCCGGAAGGCCGGAAGACTCTACCTTCAGCGGGTGCAACCTGTTGATCAAACAAAATATTGCCGCCTTAGTAGAAAACGTCAAGGACTTGCTCCGAATTCTCAATTGGCCTCCCCTCCCAACCGAACCTTACCAAATGTCACTGGATTTATTTCCCGTAACAAATAATGAAGTACTGATCATGGAGACTCTGGCAAAAATGGGAGAACAAAATATCGATCAGTTACATCAACTCACACGTATACCCGTACATGATCTCTCCGTACTCTTGTTAAAACTTGAACTGGAAGGCCGGGTCATGCAACTCCCCGGTAATTGTTACACGCTCATTTAACAGGTTTTATTACAGATTCATAGCACTTCATGAATCGTGATTGAAATTTTAAACTATTATAACGTTTGCACCTATCAAAAAATAACTCGAAAAATTTTTGGAATCATAAACAAAAGCATACCTTTGAACCGAATTTTGATAATTCAAGTAAATGAAAATGTTTTTTTAAAGTTTTTACTTAAACAATATTCAAATGAAAGCAGAAATTAAAGAATTCATGGATGCCTTAAAGGCTAGAACCGTAGGTGAATCAGAATTCCACCAGGCAGTTCAAGAAGTAATTGAAACTGTATGGGATACTTATCAGGCAAACCCGAAATACAAGGCTAACAAAATCCTTGAGAAAATGGTAGAACCTGAAAGAGTGATCATGTTCAGAGTGCCCTGGATCGACGATAAAGGTGAAGTACAAATCAACCGCGGTTATAGAGTACAATTTAACAGTGCTATTGGACCGTACAAAGGAGGTTTGCGTTTCCACCCGTCAGTAACCCTTGGCGGTTTGAAATTCTTAGGTTTCGAACAAACTTTCAAAAACTCTTTGACTACTCTTCCGATGGGTGGTGGTAAAGGAGGTTCAGACTTCAACCCGAAAGGAAAATCTGATAACGAAGTTATGCGTTTCTGCCAAAGCTTCATGACTGAGCTTTGCAAACATATCGGACCGAACACTGACGTTCCTGCTGGTGATATCGGTGTTGGAGCTCGTGAAATCGGTTTCTTATTCGGACAATACAAGAGAATCCGTAACGAATTCACCGGTGTATTAACCGGAAAGAACCGCGAATTCGGTGGTTCAAGAGTACGTCCGGAAGCTACCGGTTACGGTACCGTATACTTTGCTCAACACATGTTGGCAGAGAAAGGTGAGAAAATCGCCGGTAAGACTGTAGCTATCTCTGGTTTCGGTAACGTAGCTTGGGGTGCCGCTCAGAAATTAGTTCAATTAGGAGCTAAATTAGTTACCATCTCTGGTCCTGACGGATACATTTATGACGAGAAAGGTTTAACTCAAGAAGGTGTAGACTACATGTTGGAATTGCGTGCTAGCAACAACGACGTTGTAGCTCCTTACGCTGAGAAATTCGGTGCTAAATTCTTCCCGAAAGCTAAACCTTGGGAAGTTAAATGCGACATCGCATTCCCTTGCGCTATCCAAAACGAGTTGAACGAAGAAGATGCTAAGAAATTGGTTGCTAACGGTTGCCAAATGGTAGTTGAAACTTCTAACATGGGTTGTACTGCAGAGGCTGTTAACTACTTGAACGAGCACATTACTTTCGCTCCTGGTAAAGCAGCTAACGCCGGTGGTGTTGCCGTTTCTGGTCTTGAAATGAGCCAAAACTCAATGAGATATAGCTGGACTGCTGAAGAAGTAGACGCTAAATTGTCTCAGATCATGAAAGACATCCACGATACTTGCGTTAAATTCGGTAGAGAAGGTAACAAGATCAACTATGTTAAGGGTGCTAACATCGGTGGCTTTATCAAAGTTGCCGAGGCTATGTGCGCTCAAGGACACTGCTAATAATACAGTAAGTCTATATAAAGAATCCGCCTCGCTAACGGGGCGGATTTTTTATACCCGGACCTGTAAAATTGATAAAACAAAAAGTAATCCGTGTATGCCATTGTCAAGTTGTTTCCTGTATTTTCGCGTCATGAAAAGGTCAAAATATGCGTACTCATAATAAACCATCACAAAGTGCGGTCCGGATGGATATGCTGCACGGTAGTTTACTGAACAAAATTCTGTTGTTTTCCCTACCGTTAGCGGCAAGTAGTATTCTGCAACAATTATTCAACTCGGTAGATGTTGCCGTCGTGGGAAGATTTGCCAGCGATCAAGCCTTGGCCGCCGTGGGAAGTAACAGTTCGGTGATCAGTTTGATGATTAACTTGTTCGTGGGAATCTCCGTCGGTGCGAATGTCGTGATCGCCAACTATATCGGGCAAAAAGATGAACGAGGTATCAAAAATGCCATACACACCGTTTCTGTCATCGCCCTAGCAAGCGGATTCTTGCTACTCGTGGTAGGCTTACTCATCGCCCGACCGATTCTGGAAGCCATGGATACCCCGGATGATGTCATAGATCTGGCAGTCCTGTATCTCCGCATTTACTTCCTCGGGATGCCCTTTTTCATGGTATACAATTTCGGGGCAAGCATTCTCCGTAGTATGGGTGACACGAAACGCCCTCTCTATTGCCTTGTCGCAGCCGGGATGATCAACACGGTACTAAACCTGTTGCTGGTCATTGTCTTCAAGATGAGTGTAGCAGGAGTCGCTATTGGTACGGTCGTCGCCAACATGTTCAGCGCTGGCGTGATCATATACATTCTTCGGCACGAAAAAGGTCCCTTCAAGTTAGACATCAAGCATCTCCAAATCACCCGTCCCGAATTGCGGAAAGTTCTTCAGATCGGAGTTCCCGCGGGAATACAGGGGATGGTGTTTTCGATTGCCAACATTTTCATACAGGCAGCCGTCAACCGATTCGGTTCCGCTGCCATTGCCGGTTCTGCCGCCGCCCTCACGTACGAATATTATTGCTATTTCGTGGTCAGTGCTTTCAGCCAGGCCGCGGTAACTTTTATCAGCCAGAATTACGGGGCCGGGCAGATCGAGAGGTGTAAAAGAATTTTCCGACTGACGATGTTATTAAGTGTCGCTTGTTGCGGCTTGCTGAACGTGTTATTCGTCTGGCAGAAACACTTCGCGATCAGTTTCTTCACGTCCAGCCCGGAAGTATTCCATTATGCCTCACTCCGTATGAATATAGTCTTACTGACACAATGCCTTGCCTGCTCTTACGAGATTGCCGGAGCCGCACTTCGGGGACTTGGCTATTCCATGCTACCGGCTATCCTCACCGTGTTCGGAACCTGCGTTTTACGATTACTGTGGATATACCTTGTCTGTCCCTTATTGCCCGGTTTCGACGCTTTGATGGTTATTTATCCTATTTCGTGGATCGTGACTGGTGCTGCCGTTTTGGTTGCATACTACGTGGTACAAAAAAAGTTATTCCGGCCCAAAGAAATGCCAATTTTTGCCTAATAAGATAAACATTTAGAGTTATACCCCTAAAAACTATCTTTGTTTGAAAAGTTTTTCGGGGTATACCCTAAATCGCTAAAAAATGATTTCTATTTTTGGGAAAAATACTTCTCGATAATCTCTTCCAAAAGCGGACCATGCGGGTTGCGAGCAAGGATTTTACCGGAAGCGTCGATTAAAACCGTAAACGGTATCGCCTGTACCCCGTAATCAACACGGGAAGTGCTTTCCCAGCCTTTCAACTCGGAAATCTGGATGCCTGCCGGCTGGTGCTTGTCCAAAGCTCCCTGCCATTTTTCCCGATCAGAATCAACGGACACGCCCATGATTTGTAATCCTTGATTTTTATACTTCTCCTGTAATTTCTTTAGCAGAGGGACCTCCTGAATACAAGGGATACACCAAGATGCCCAGAAATCCAATAAAATAAGTTGCTTCTTACCAACATAATCCGATAAACGAATCTCTTTCCCGTCTATTGTTCGGGCCACAATCTCCCGATAGGGCATTCCTACCTCCGTGGCTTTCTGCGAATGCATAAAATAATCCTGTTTTTCCTGACGAGCCCGGATTAAAGCCTCGTATTGCTCCCGTATTTCCGGTCGAATAGTCGGGTAGACCTCGTCTACAAAAGCCTTGCTATACACATCTTTCCCACAACAATGAAAGAAGAAGAACTCCCCAATTTCGGTACCTGCATATTCTCGAATAAAGTTTTCTGATGCCGGAATGATATTTTCTTTGAAAATCGTACTACTTTTCAGATTATAATAGTTATCCACCTCATTTTCCACGCTCCCCGGTAAACGCTTCACACTATCCCGTTCATGCCATAAAAGCTGACGTTGACGCACGGTTTCTCGTTTTGCCTCTCCTATCGTTGCCATGTAACGTTCGTTTACAGGGGTTCCGGATACCATGATTCCCAGTGTATCATATTCCATCGTAATGTCACCGGGTTCAATCACCACGGCTATTGAGGCCATATCCGGAATCTTATAATCCACGCCATCAATTGTCAGCATATAGACCGTCGGTTTCTGCACTGCTCCATTAAACTGAAATTTACCATTCTTGATTTTGACGCTATCCTCCGGACTGGTTTTTTCCTCGGAGAAATAGAACGTGGCAGGCGTGAGCTTAACCAGACATCCATCATAACGAGCCGGTAGATTCCCGGTAAGCGAATAGTGATTCCCGTTCCCGCAGGAAGAGAAAAGTCCTGCTGCTGCAAGCAACAGGACGATCAGATTATTTCTTGGCATGATTTCCCTCCTCCTTAAGAATCTCGATAACATAAGAAATCTCATCCATCAGACCACTGGGACTTCCACCGTATCCTTCCGCACGATAACGGATACGCCCATTTTTAAGGATGGCTTTTTGAGGAATACCCGATGTTCCCGGGAACATAGATTTATACACGACATTCCGGGAATTCTTTCCTTTAGGATTCGCATCATACAGTACCTCCATATTCCGAAAATCATTCTTTTTCCATAACGCATCAATTTTTTCTTTCTTCGGTTCATCTTGCGTGATTACAAAATAGAATTTCACGGTCGGATCATTCGCATAGAGATCCACGGCCATTTGCATCCCGTCCAATGCTGCAATACAAGGTGCACACCACAAAGCCCAAAAATCAATGACCACGATTTCATCTTTCTTGAAACTAGCAGATTTTACCTTACCTCCCGAATGTGATTCCAAAACAAAAGGTTCAAAAGGCACATCGACCATTTCAGCCTGGAGCTGTTTTTTTATTTTTTCAATTACATGTTTAGGTTTTAGGGAAGCAATCCATGCTTCAAAAGTGGCCGGCTTATCTTTTAACACGGCATACCGTTCTCGCAATTTATCATAAACCGTCGGGGTCATCTGTCCTGCACTGGCAATACCTTTCATCGCATCGAAAGCCTCATCATCACGTCCCAACTTTTCCAGACTCACGATATACGCCTCGTTCCCCGCCGGATAAGAGACATACCGCTGATCCTCGTCTATCAAATTCATCACATCTACTACTTCCTGATAACGACCACACTTCTCGGCCACTTGGGCATACACGCAAATATAATAATTCAACCACTGACGAGCGAGTTCTTCCGCTTGACGGGGAGAAGCCGCTATCGTTTGGCTATAGGAACCATCTCCCACTTTAGCAATCATCTGGTCGATGAATTTTCTGGCAATCTCGACATAAGTCTCTGGTGGCGTAGGTGTTTTCCGAATGGCGAACTCGACACCCTTTCGGAATACATCATTGATCATTACCATATCCATCTCGGGCAATATTTCTTCCAATTTCTTGTAATTTCCCGATTTATAGTACCTCGTAGCTAGTTCTCGATAAAAATTATTATACACGAATCCTCTAGGATTCGGATTCTTCCTCCACTCCTCTATCGGGAAATCTTTTCTAAACTGATCAGCAGCCACAAAGTATTCCTCTTCAGATAACCTATTCAACTCAAACGAACGGTTAAAACGAGCCAAGCCCCCGTGCGGGAATAATTTGAGGATCACTTGATCAATACTATCCGCTTTCACCTTGTTTTTCAACTCAATCCGATAAGTACTACTGATTTCCTCGTATTCATTCTCGGTCAGATCCGGTTGGCTTTCCATGACTTTCAACAAGTGCGCTATTCCGGGACGGCTGTTATCACCATACATTTTTTTCAAAACAGATTTCATTGTTCCGAAAAAGTGTCGGCCATATTGAGGATAATGTTTTGTCTCCTGATCCGTCCACATCATCGCAGCCTCGTTAGAAATCTCCTTGTAGTTCCCGGAAAAATAATTCCCGGTCTCCGATCCCAGCGAAGGCATCCGGAATACCCCCCAAGCAAGGTATCTACCCGGCAAATAATCACCCGCACTATTTTTGGGGATAAACATAAACCCGTTATCGTTATTATTATCCGTTGAATCCGGTTGTAAGGTGAACGTGGACTGGAATTTAAAAGCGATAAAAGCACAATTTTCCGGCATCTCGAAAGTTCCTTTCCAAAGATCTCCTTCCTGCTTCAATTGCACATCACCCATCTCCCAGTGATAAAAATTATACATATAAACAATCCCGACCAAATCGGATCTACCTTCTAATGGTCCTCCTTTCGGATTATACGTCAATTCCAAACTCTGACCGGCCACGGGCACTTCCGGATTTAAGGCCAAACGGGACTCTTTTTGCTGGCCCAAAGCCATGTTAACCATGGCTAGGCAAGCAAAAAGAACATAAACAAGTTTCTTTTTCATACTCTACAAACAATTATTTTTACAGTGATCTATTCAAAGGTGGTATTACCCATTTTCCGAAGATCAATACCAAATTCTTTCTTATAATAATCGATTAAAATATTCCATTTTTTCTGGATTAACTCGTATTCCGGGTTATTCAGGAACCAAGCTACTTCCGCATCCGTCCTTTCTCTCAAATGAAACATGAAAGACTTCAGATCATTTTCTTTCGCTTGGGTCCAAGCATAATCTCCCCAAAACCATTCACTTGGGGTTTCACCATAATAAGCCGAAGGAAGAAAACCTCGTTTTCGATAAGCTTCTAAAGCCTCTTCACCCATGGACGGGAGAACCGGCATTTTCTCATAATCCGTATTTTTATAAAATTCATCCGGAACATTCAACAACCCTTGAGCAATATAATAATCCCACATTGCCCCCAATAATTCATTTTTCCTTGCCTTTTTGGTTGCGGCATCCATAGTGGTCAAATCTTTATTCATCCCACCAACAATGAGCGCATTACCATTTACACGATAATTATAAGGAGTTTTACCCCAACCGCGATCCCAATAAATTGAATCGGCCAAAAAGACCCGATAAGGTATTCCTCCTTTTTTCAAAAATTCTTCCGGGAAAAACTGGAGCCAAATATCCTGAATATAATCAAGCATAGCGTCTACATGACGGGGTTCACCCATGATAGCCCGATAGATTTGCGCACTACCGCCTGCCGCTGTCTGTGTCCAAAAAGCATCTTTTTCCGTATAATTATAAAGCACGTAAGACGTATAGGTATCGAATATTTGTTGAATCCGATCGTTCGCTTCCTTCGAAGCGTTCCCCTGCGGTAGCACGTAATCCGGTAATATTTCATCCGGTGCACCAATTTTCGTGTCATCGCTACAAGAAATGCATGCAGCCCACAGGCAAGTTATAGCTAATAATATCTTTTTCATGATCTTCTATTTTACGTTTATTGAATCTCACCTTGTCTCGCCCCCATCTCCCGTGACGGATTCTGGATAAGAGCCCTGTTTTGTAATATGACACTGTTAGGAAACGGTATTGTATACATGGGATCACCCTGTTGCAGTACATATTCATATACCGCTCCTCCTTTTTCAGCCTTATAAGTGTGTTTTATTTCCGGCATCCCCTGACGGCGTAAATCAAACCAGCGATGGCCTTCAAAACAAAGTTCTTTCCGACGTTCCAACCGGATTTCATCCAGAAGGACCTGTCCACTCAGGTTTACATCCGTGTAACCAATCACGCGGGTCTTCCGGAATGCATTTAATTCAGCCAACGCCAACCCCTCCTCACCGGAAAGAGCATAAGCTTCCATCCGGTTCAAAAACGCTTCTGCAGAACGAATAGATTGTCCTAACTCCGAACTTCCCATTGGTTTTTTCAAATATACAGTATTTGCCTCATCTACAGTTTTAAGCGCATAAGCCAAAAAACGTTGGTCATTCACCTGATCCCATAAAACCCGGAAAGCAGGAGCTGTTCCCGGTTGATATTCCCAATGATTCGCAACTGCACTCGGCCCGAAAAACCATTCAACCTCAGGGTTATTGTAAGAAATCGGGGCATAACCGTTATCTGTCAAAATAACATCCAGATTATTTACCATATTCAACAACTCAATTCCTTGCTTTTCTGCTTTCTCCACCTCGGCAATACACTCTTTATAATTCTCCATGTACAGATAAACCCGGGAAAGCAGGATGTGAATAGCCGGTTGATTGATCCGGAAATTCTTACGCATAATCGGAAGAGGGTCCAGCAAACGGGCTGCCTCCAGCAAATCTTTCAGAATCACCTCTTCATAAATATACCCCACGGTGGAACGTTCAATGTTCTTTTCTGTCAAATCAGAGATCAACCGAACCGGAACCCCTAAAGCGTCCTTATTATAGTTATAGGGTTCCCCATAAATATTAACCAACTGGAAATACAGTAGCGCTCTTACTGCAAGAGCTTCTGCCTTCACCCGATCTCGATCATCCTGTGTTCCTATGGCCTCATCAATATAATCCAGCACGGCGTTACATCCCAATATTTTTGAATAGAACTGGGCGTACGTGGTAGAGCTTGCCGTTTCATTGATTTCACTATCGTAACCATCATAATCGGCAAGAGTCGGTTGCCATGAATAGATCGGGAACTGGGTGATAGCATTTGCAGTTTCCACGGTCCCTTCAGGATCCCACGGACTTGCATAAGTCAAAAAATGAGCACAATCATCATCCATCAAGGATAGGAAAGAAAAGCTCGGGGCCGACTCATCGGGATACCCCGTACCCAGCAATAGTTCTGAAAAGTCAGATGTTGTCTTCGGGATTACCTCACTTTGGGATTCTTCTTCTAAAAAATCACCACAAGACCCCAACATAAACGATCCCATGATAGCTCCTAAAATAAATATCTTGTTTTTCATCATTCTAACAATTATCCGTTCAACTAAAAATTAAGAGTCAACGAGCAAGAAACTGTCCGACGTGCAGGCCAATTCGCTGTTTCAGGATCACGTCCTTCCCATGCCTTGTCAAAAGCAATAAAGAAAGGATTAGCAAGACTGGCGTTCACGGATGCCCGTCTAACCCCAATCTTATTTACCCAAGCGTCAGGTAAATCGTATTGTAAGGAAATTTGCCTACACCGTATAAAATCAGCATCTGCCACCCTCAAGTCAGATTGGTTATACATCGCATAAGGACTCATAGCAACATACCCTTCAACGGGTAACTGAATATTCATTTCATTCGGATTTCCGGCAGGGATAGAAGGAATATTCGTGATTTTCTCGTCTCCCGGTTTACGCCAACGTTTAAACAAATAACGGGGAGCATTTTGTTCCGGTCTCGGGGCTCCCGCCGTGGCAAAGAAATCCGGAAGAAGGGTTTGTGCCCCGAACGACATAGCAAAACTGGCTCGCAAATACAATCTCTTGTATCGTAACGAGGTATTAAGACCTCCGGAGAGATCCGGTTCCAAACAACCAATTTTTACCAGATAATCCAGATCATTCTCCGTAATATCTATATCCATATTCTTAAATGTCGGTCTTCCATTGGTCGGGTCCAACCCGTTAAACGCAAACCCGTAAAAAGTTCCGTACTTTTCTCCACTAACAATTGCGGTTCCGTTAAGATAGTCATCCCGGGTATTCTCCCGTTGATTATTCCGAACGGTATTTTTCACCTTACTCGTGTTGAAAGAAAGAGACCAAGTGAAGTCTTTCGTTCTGACCGGGGTAACACTGACAGCCAATTCATAGCCACTATTTTTCATTGTCGTTCCGTCAACATAAGCATTGGCAACACCATTTTCAATGGGTACTTCCCGGGAAGCCAACACGTGACTGATCTTATTATACCAGCTAAGCCCGGCACTCATTCTTCCTTGGAAGAAAGAAAAATCAACTCCCAGGTTCCAATCTTCCGTCTTCTCCCAACCGAGATCAGGATAAGGTAACGATACCATCTTTAGGGTGTACTGCTGGAAATATTTATTCAATCCACCATCTTTCGCTATCAAATAAGGAGAAACTGCTTCCACCGCATTTCCTCGCCAACCATAAGAAAACGAAATATCAAACATATCATACCATGAAGAGGCCCAAGCCATAAACGGTTCGTTACCAATCCGCCATTTCACCCCAATAGATAAACTGGGATTAAATTTTTTATTCTCATCCTGCCCGAAACGGTTGGAAGCATCCAAACGAGCATTGAAATTCATAATATAACGTTCTTTATAACCGTACACGGCGGTAAAGTACTCGCTAACCGTGTTATTTTTCGTCGTTGTAATCGTGGTCCCTGCCCGCATTTCATCATGAAGATCCCTCGAATTTTTATGTAACCCGTTCGCAGCTGTTATTTCTGTCGGAACCGTAGCAAACTTCTCTCCCCGATAGTAAAGATAACCGTACCGCAAACTAGCATTCCCCTCCTGAGTCACAGAATTAACTTGAAATCCCAAATTCAACGTAAGGCGATGATCCTCGTTAAACATTTTATTATACACTAAACTACTTCTAAAAGAATAGTTTTTTGTCTGGGCATACTCCGATTGCAATAAACCTCCGAACGGCAGGACACTGGCATACTGTTCCGCCGAATTAGGCAGAATCTCTCCCACCTCGTAACCGCGGATCTGGGCTATGTAATGCGTATTTTCCGTTGCCCACGATTTAATTTTATTCGTTGCTATGGCATAAGATGCTGTTGTCTGAAATTCCAGGTCTTTCAACAAATTCAATCGCAAATTCAAAGCTGCCTGCAAATTCGTTCCATCCGTTTCCGTACCGGAATTATCCCGTTCGTTCAATATATTATAATTATATGAAAATTTATTCGGGATAGAAAAACTTGTTGCCCCGGCTTTTTCGTGATAATACAGGGTTCCGTCTTCATGATAAGCAGGAATATCCCGGGCCGTATTCATCGCATATTCGTAAGGACTTACCCCAAACGCAAAATCTTCCGTTTCCCGGTAACTACCATTTAATTGCAAATCAATGATCAACCGCTTATCCAACCGGAAAGTGGTATTGGAACTAGCCGTCAAAGTGGTCATACCATTTCCTTTCGCTTCACCCCGGGTACTGTTGATTCCCACGGAGAAACGGCTTGAAACTTTTTCCCCTTGGGCGGAAATACTGACATTATGAGCATGGCTGAAACTATTCCGGAACAAAATATCAAACCAATCCGTATTCATCCTCTCCATTTTCCGGTACTCTTGTTCAAATTGCTGCCGGGTAATCTCCTTCTTTTGTAGTTTCTGGATTAAACCGGCATATCCGATCGGCAAAATATTCTGATTATAACTATCCCGATCTTCCCACAACTGTTGGGAAAATCTCATGTGTTCTTGAGAATTCATCATATCGTACATGCGATAAGCAGGCTTCATTCCCACGCTAAAATTACCACTGTACGAGATATTCAAACCGTCACCTTTCGCTTTTTTAGTCGTAATCACGATAACCCCGTTAGTCGCTTTTGTCCCGTAAATTGCCGTGGCCGAAGCATCTTTCAACACGGTAATCGTTTCTATATCTGCAGGATTGAGCCAAGAAATAGCATTACTAGCCGTTTCCCGTAATCCGTCCATCTCGGAAGAAAGAGGACTTGCATCATCCGGGAGAGGAAGAGGATCCGATTGAATCACACCATCCACCACCCAAAGCGGCTCCTGATTTCCCAATAAAGTTGAAGTACCACGAATACGAATCTTGGGAGAACCACCCACTTTTCCGGTTTTGTTTATAACAGACATACCCGGAACCCATCCCTGCAACATCTGGTCGATGGTAGCTTCTCCGGCCACCTGTATGTCCTCTGCTCGTATTTGTGTCACGGCCCCAACATAACTACCGCGATCAATCGTGGCATAACCGGTAACAATTACATCGTCCAACGTCTCTAAATCTTCTTGCATAACCACATTAATCGTGTCTTTTCCGGTATATGCCACCTCCCGGGTTTTCATCCCGACAAAGGAGAAAAGCAAGGACAACTTTTCCGCCTTGGGAAGGGTTAAAGTGTATCGCCCGTTCCCATCAGTTGCCGTTCCGATAGTTAAACCTTTAACGATCACGGTTACTCCCGGTAACGGAAGTTTCTTGTTATCTGTCACCTGACCGACAATCCGAATATTTTTCTTACTCTTATCATCTTCCACCTCATTCCTAGGTACAATCATGATAAGATCATTTTTAAACTTAAAAGTTAAATCCGTATCTTTTAAAATACGATTCAACACCTCTTCCACGGTCTCATTCTCCACCCGTAACGACAACTTACCCAATTCCTTCGTTTGCTCCGGATTAAAGAGGAAACACCAACTCGTCTGTTTTTGAATCTCATCCAACAAAACTTTCACCGAGACGTTCTTCAAATCAAAACTAACCCGCTCTTGTTGAGCAAACGAGCTAGCTGAAAGTGTCAACGTGAAAACACAAATAAACAAGAGACACAATTTCATAAGCATCAAAAGTTTTTTAACATACCTTCGATAAAATCGATGGCATAATTGTTTTTTTTCCATACATTTGTAAATTAGAACAGTTAAACTTTCAATACGTCACTCTCCAACAGCGACCTATTGATCTCATTAAAGTTCAACGGGAAGGCTCCAACCCTTTCCGTTTTTTTTATTTAGATACTATTATAGTTTTTCCGTTTATCGTAAAGTTCACTCCAACAACATCCGTAATCGCATCCAGAATTTCAGATATATCATTATACCGTTTCATATACCCGGTAAATACTAATTGTTTAGCAGATTCGGACTGAAAAAACACGTCAACATCATACCAAAGCGAAAGCGTGTTTAGAATCTGTTCCAAACTCTCGTTCTCAAAGGTAAAGTACCCGTCTTTCCAAACCACGTACTGCCGCACATCCACATCCTTCACCTCAATTGTACCTTCTTTACGATCGAAACTGGCTAATTGTCCCGGTTTCATGGTAACCTCTTCTACCGCTCCCCGTTTTTTAATGCCGACCTTACCGCCAACCAATACGGTGTGAATTTTCCCCGACTGATGCGTGTTCACATTGAACTCCGTCCCGTACACACGAATCTGCACCTCTTCCGTCACCACGTAGAACGGCCGATTCGAATCCTTGGTCACCTCAAAATAGGCCTCTCCCGACAAATAGACCGTTCGTTCCTTTTCATTAAAACGTACCGGATATTTCAAATCCGAAGCAGAATTCAAGTAGACATTTGTCCCATCCGATAATTTTAACCGGAATTCTCCCCCACGAGGAACTTTCAACGTGTTCATGGCTAACGCCACTTCTTGCTCCGGGGCTACCAAAGAATCATATTCCAGATTAGCTCCTCCTTGTTTGATCATCACTCCTTTCTCCACTTCTATTTCTCGCTGCTCCTGTACACCATTCAACTCATGAACGGTTTGGTCGGCCGTGATCAATACAGCCCGCGGTCTCCCGGGAGTAATTTTGACCACACGTTCAGAAGCCATCGGAAACGTGTCCTTTTCTTGACTCAAGAACCAAAAGCCCACAACAACTGCCAGAGGTAACACGATTACCGCCGCATATGTCAACATTCTCCTGACATAGACACGTCTTTTCCTTTCTCGTGCGGTGGTTTTAAATTTCAGCCAAGCCACCTCGTCATTCAACGAGCAGAAAAGAGAGCTTTCAGAAGAGATACGAATTTCTTTTTTAATTTTCTCAAAAAGTACCCGATGCTCTTCCGAATCATGTAACCATGCCTCCAGTTCTCCCCATTCCTGTTCGGAGAGTTCTCCTGTCAAGGAATGTCGTATTAACCGGGCAATATTTTCATCGTACAGATCCATGATGTCTTTTTTATTTTACACCATATACAAGAAAGGGATCAAAAAGTAGCAAATAAAAACCAATTATTTTTCAAAAAAAATTACGTCTCGTAGATGTAGGCGTATAAAAGGAAGAGATTTCCCATTTTTTCTTTTAGGATATGAATCGCATTTTGCTTGTGAGATTTCACGGTCAACACGGAGATTCCCAGTATTTCAGCTATCTCATCATTCTTTTTTCCTTCCAAGTGCAACTCAAAAACCCTCTGACACTTTTCCGGCAACTCCCGGACTGCCATATATAATTCCCGATAGATTTCTTCCTGCATCAAGCTATAATCCCCCTCTGCCTCCTCACCTGTCGTCTTCACGTAAGAGGCGTATTTATCTTCAACCTGCCTATGTTTCAAATAATTGGTACACTTATTCTGCACCAGTTCATACAAATAAGCTTTTAATCCCTGATAAGAATTGAACGTTTTTTTATTCTCCCAAACGGTGATAAAAGTCTCCTGCACAATATCCTCCGCCACATCCAACTGCTCAACCCTCCGCATGGCAAATAACACGAGATAATTCCGGAATCTCGTGAACAAATCATGAAAAGCGGCCTCATCCTTTACATTTATACGATGAACAAAATCTTGCTCTGTACCATTCATTCTCACTCCCATAGGATTTTTGACAAAGATAAGATTTCAGGAATAAATAAAAAAATCCGACCGAAAAATAACTTCCGGTCGGATCCCACTATACAACATATTTCCTATCGTCCCCTTCTTCTTAACCAAATAAACAAAGCCAAGAAAAGTAATAAGCCAGGGAAAACACCAAGCAAAGCATAATTAAGAATCTCCGCCCCCGTCTCTCCCACAAATAATTTCCGGTCAATTGCATACGGACGTCTTACATCAATAGGCACCTCCCCATCCGACAACCAAAAGAAACTACCTTGAATAATTACATAATTGGCTGCCCATAAAGGATTTCTATTACGAGTAAGTTCTCCGTCACTCAAACAATCCGCATCTCCCAAAATAATAATCTTTTGTTCTCGTTCTCCCATCTTACGAGATAATGCCAAAGCTAACGGGTAAGATTTTTGCACTTCACCCGCATCCGGATTAAATACAACTTTCTGATCCACAATCTCAGTATTCTCCAACTCATTCCAGCAAGTTGAATCCGACATAAACAACGGTACAACATCAAATCCCTTATCTGTCGTATATTCCAATCCAGCAGCCGTAGGCATGACCGCTACATAATTAGGACGCATCATTCCAAAAACATAAGACATCTCCTCTGCTTCTTTCGTGGGCTGAGTCACAATTAAATCTATCGGATTCTTTGGAGCTACAAAACCGGCAAACGGACCAAGATTAACATTATCCTGTTTTTCTTGTTCAGGATCTTTTGGTTTTTCCGGTTGTATCAAAAATCCATCTACTAATTTTACCCCGAATGGTTCCAAAACCGGCCCCATCACTCCTTGACGTCCAGGTTCCCCGATGATAACCAAATTACCTCCCCTAGCGACATATTTATCAAAGTTTACTTTCTCGATCTCCGTCATCGGTTCGCGCATCTCAGCTATGACCAAAATGTTAATCTCTGCTGGAACTTCCTTTTCCAACGTGACATCTTTATAATCAAAACCCTGATTTACTAACGCCTGTCTCATCATCGGCAAATGAGTAAACATACAATAATTACGATCTCCCGGTCGATCTGTCTCCCGCTCTCCATGACCGGACAAAAAACCAATTGTAGGCAATGTCATTACCATCCGCTTCAAAGCAGCCGTAATCTCTGATTCGAAAGGAAATATCTGGTAATCATCATATAATCTCAAAAAAGTTTTTTCTCCGGATTCTCGTTCCAACAAGCGTACCGTCCGATTTCCCTCCGTAGTCGTTAAATCAACTTTCGCACGGATTTGTTCCGGGGTCAATATCTTTTGGGGATTCAATTTCTCCATCTCGATCACCTTTTTAGCTTTCTCCTCATAACTCATTCCTGGGAATGCCCGTTCCAAATAATCATTTTTAACCGTATCATAATAAAGCACATACTCCATATCTATCTCCGGTTTAAAACGAGTATACTGCTCAAAACGACGAACATCATCATTATAGTTTTTCGGGAACCCCAACCAATTATACTTATCCAAAATATTGACATAAGTCGTAATCTTCAATCCTCCTTCCAACTGATTAATAATTTCCTGACTATTAGGCGTCAATGTATTTATTTTCGTATGCGTAGCATCATAATAACACTTGAAAACAGGACGGGAAGACGCAAAAGCCAATACTATAGCTACCCCCCACACGCCTGCATATTTACCAAAAGACATTAACCAACTTACCTTCTGTCTCCTTCCCTGTAAACGTACAATGGTCATCAACAGGAACAACATCACTACAACAATAAAATAGAGCACATCCTCACTACAAATCATCCCGTTCATAAAATTGTCAGAACGCCCCGTCATACCGAACCAATAAGTAATTTCCCGCACAAACGGTACGGACTGCCACATTCCTTTCACATAGGTCAATACCGCAAGTACAGCTAACGTCCCCACGGCCGCCACGATCTGATAAGAAGTCAAACTAGACATGAACAGACCAATAGCCACATAAGCACATAATAACAAGTAAACACCCAAAAGCCCTGTTAAAATAACCGGAATATCCACGTTCTCAATCGTACACATTCCATAAATTGCATAAACCAACAACACCCCGATTAAAACCAATCCATATGCCAACATGGCACAATATTTACCCAAAATAATCTGAGTATTCGTAATCGGCGAAGAGTAAAGTAACTTAATAGAACCACTTCCCAACTCCCTGCTCATTAATCCCATTGTCAATAACGGAATATATAAATACAAATAAGATTGTACCGCAACCAGTAATCCCCTTTGGCCGCCAAAAATACCTAGCGTAAGATTCGCACCATGCCCTCCCATACTTTGGGAACGCACGATATCCGAGATCATCCCGGTAAACAACATTCCAGTCTGGAACGTGAATATAATCAAAATTAACCAAGCAATCGGGGAATAAAACAAATCCCGTAATTCCGTTTTCGCTATCTTAAATATCGTTTTCATTTCTACTGCAAATAAAATTTAATACTATTTTTTGGACAATTCGGCAAAAATGGTATCCAAAGAACTCTTTTCCTGCTGCAATTCCATTAATTGCCAATCCCGCGTATAACTAGCTTCCACAATACTATTCATCGCTTCTTTGACATCCGAAAATTGAATACGAAATCTCGGACCTCCTAATTCCTCTACACGAACAACTCCCGGCAGCTCTTGAATATCCGCGACTAAAGGGGCTGCCCCCAATGAAACAACCAGAGTATTCGGTTGTATATAGTTATCAAATTCCTCCACAGTTCCGGAAAAAACCATATTTCCCTGTTCGATCATCCGGATATAATCACAGGTTGCTTGCACCTCCGGTAAAATATGGGTTGAAAGAATTACGGTTCGTTCTTCCGCAATCTCTTTAATCAAATGACGAATCTCTACAATCTGATTCGGATCCAAACCATTCGTCGGTTCATCAAAAATTACCAATTCAGGATTATGAATAATAGCCTGAGCTATTCCCACCCGTTGCTGATAACCTCCGGATAAATTATGTATGACTCGTTTCGCAAAATGCGAAATACCACATCGAATCATAACCGCTTCTATCGCCTTCTTTACCTCCCGATCCGGGATATGCCTCAATTCCGCACAATACTCCAAATACTCCTCCACGGTCAAATCCGGATGCAAGGGCGGAACCTGTGGCAAAAAGCCAATATGCCGTTTCGCCTCCACAGGATTTTTACTAATACTAATCCCTTTTATGTAAACATCCCCTTCGGTCTGTTTTAACACCCCACACATAATATTCATAGTAGTGGATTTCCCGGCTCCATTAGAGCCGAGTAATCCATAAATACCATTTTTTGTAATTTCAAAATTAATATCCCGAATCGCCCACTGAACACTATAGCGATGGGACAAATGCTCCACCTTTACAATTGATTCTTCCATACAATATGATTTTATACAAACTTCTGTTAATATTCATCTACACCCGTCACTCCCGTGGCCATCTCTTTCGCCATAGTTATCTTTCCGTCAAACGTCATTGTCTCCACACACTTCGGCCGATCTCTATCCGAGATGTCATAAAACTTCAACGTACCGTTTTCACCTCCGACAACTAACAAGTCATACTTACCTATCGCACCAACATCAGAGGTTCCATATCCGATATAGGTCACCTTTTCCGGAAAATCCGTAATCATCGGCTTACTCGCATACTTGCTAGCAACAAGTAAATAATTCACATGATTGCCATCCGTATATACCACTTGATTCTTAGCTTTTGCATTAGATGACGAACAAGTAACTAATATCAAAGCATCATCAGAAATCCTGACAGGGCATTCTATTACACGAGAATCCGCACCCTCAGGATAAAAAGGAGGCATCGGAGCAACAGACTGCTTTATAGAACCGTCAGACGGATTCATTATAAACTCCCCACACCAAGTCTTTCCTGATGCATCATTATAAATTACAGAATATACATTAAGACTTGTCGTAAAATTCAACATTGCACTCTTCATATATCCCATATTCAATACTTTAGTTCCACTTTCAAATCCCCAAACCGGAGGACAATTAGTTAAGGAACCATCATTTTTTAAAGGGATCAAACTAGTCGCCAAATAGGAGGGATCTCCCCAGCCACTTCCAGCCTGTTTCGAAGCGAAAGCAATCATAATCACCCGATTATTTTTTTCATCCCAACAAGGGATCGAGGTAAATCCATACAAACGGGTACCGAATTCCGTAATTTTATACCCTTTTTCATCCAATTCGTAAGGAGTATTGATAAACATCCCTCCCAAATTATTTTTTGACAATTGCCGTCTGTAAAGCTTACCGTCTTTATTGGCTAAAAAAGTACATAACCCAGTTCCCCTATCAGCTTCCCACGCATCAACCCTCGCAACCGGAGAAAACCCGGACGGGACTCCTCCGCCGAACAAATCTTTCAGTTCGGAATGTAATTCGAACGTAGCGGCATCCACTTCATAAGCAACCTCGTCAGTCATAATCGTAATCGACCCCATCGGTCCCACATTCTTAGCCGTTCTAGTATATCCCAAGAAAACAGGTTTGCCGGAAATTGACAATGCATTTATTTCACTAAAAGAATCCTGCAATTCAAATTCATCCTTCGATTCCTCCCGATTATATGTTCTTTTTACAAAATAACATTCTCCTTCACCTTCTTTTTCCGTTAAAACGAACCAGTCTCCATTACTACGATACGGTGTTATAAAAAAAGAAACCACTTTCATGAAATGAGTTTCAAACTCCTTATCGATAACCGTAAATGAACCTCTTACCCATTTGTCAGTAGCACAAAGTTCTTCCATCTTTGTCCATTTAATCACGCTATCCACCGGAATATCAATATCCGCTTCTGTAGCTATAACCACATCATTCAACTTCCACTCATAGCGTACTTCCCGCTCCCTCGAAACAGAATCCGTATCCCATCTAAAAGCATCATGTCCGCGCAGTTTCATCACGTTATGCTCTGTCGCATACACGCTTATCGGCTGATCTGTATGCCATTTAGGCTCCTTAATATCGTCATAATCATAATTTCCTTCATCCTCTAAACATCCAAATATCAAGAAAAACGACAAACAAAATAATATATGAATCTTTCTCATAATAGCAACTTTTAATCATTAAATCACAACTGTTATATCGTTACCATACTCATCTTTTTGTCCGGGATTGGCAATCAGCCACTCTTTAAATTTTAAAACCAATCCGATAGCCAAATCCGGACGTTCCTCTATCATCTTTTCATCCATTGTCATACCGGGATCAGCATGTTCAACGAAAAGCTTATATTTTGTATTGGAAAACTTCCCTAAAAGCGTAAGTTCAACTTCACCATTCTCTTTCCACCAATCCGGTCTTTCTGCCACATAAGAAGAAATTATCACGGCACGACGACGTTCATACTGTCCCAAGCCAATCCCTTCGCCTGGTACTAACTCAACAAACAACCGTACCCCCTTCTCCATTTTTTTTAACCGCTCGGACAGATTCAACCGAATCTTTATCGTATCTTGAATATCCAATTGCCCTTCCAACAGAGGTCTTGCATGAAACACATACTGGTCATCCAAATCATACTCATCTTCATTAGCCGTTGTTCCCTCTCCTATCACTTTTAAAGTAAAAGGAATATCTGCCGTTAACGGTAATCCGGAATAGTTCACAACCACCTCTGCTTCTATTGTTTTCGTATCATCGGGATAAAAGAAGAACGACATCACAGTCGAGTCTGCCCCCTCCGTTCCCGGTTGAAGGGCATTCATATAGAATTTATCAAAATAAAGCTGAGCCTGCCCATCAAAAACTTTTATATCATCTTCATTACAAGAAAAGAAGGACAAAAACATCAACATTATCATAAAATATAAATATCTTTTCATCATGATTCAAAGTTTATGTCATTATTTAATATCTGCTGGCACAGGGAACATACTTTCTTGAAGAGTCATAGGACGCAATGTTCCTTTATCATTCACAATCGCCGCATTCAAACGTTTATACAAGAAAAACAATTGTCCTTCAGAAATCCACTCGCGACGCGCATCATGGAGTAATTCCTGCTCAAATTCATTCCAAGTCGATCCTCCAAGTGAACTTCCATAAATTCCCCTATTCTCCCGGATTTCATTCAAAATTCGATAGGCATCACCTACATTCCCGTTACGTGCATAATACTCGGCCATAATATATTTCATCTCGGTAAGACGAATTACAGGAAACAAATTCACTGTTTTATCTCTCGTATCCAAATTAGTAGGAATAAAATATTTAGCAGAAACAGGATAGGCGCCACTACCCAAAAAAATCATATGATTCCATCGATGATCCAAACTTTTCTCATCAACACCTCCATGTAAAAAATAACTTTCCGAAATTTGAAACCAATTCGGAGAAACTCCACCTTTCCAATCCGCACTCAACCAACTACCTGTTCCTTGATAAGACAAACTGTTATAGGCAGCAAATATTAAATTAGACATCGTTTTATAATCTTTTCGATTATTAAAATCTGCTTCATTATTACCCCAACCTTGTGTCAAACCGCTATAATCATCCTTATACATCAAATTCTTCGAACCATCTCTAAATACCACATGGGCTTTTACCACTTCATCAGCATAATTAAAGGCTTCCTGCTCCCGTCCCGCATACTGGCAAACCCTCGCCAATAAAGCAGTAACGGCATTATAACTCATTCTATACCCCCGTCCTTTAAAGAAATCATCTATCAATGCAGCATCAAAATCCTCGATCTGTTGCCCAGATATAGTCTGATAATTATAAGTAAAATCATTATTAAAACGTCCCGTGCCGGATAAATTAATTCCCTGTCCATTTATTGTTGTATCGTAAACAGCAACTAACCCTCTAGCCTTTTCCAAATCTGCAATCACTTTTTCTAACACAGGTTTCACTCCAAGTTTTGTGGCTGACAACACCGGATAAGATTCGATATAAGGGATATACGCACGTCCATCATCATTTACGGGAGCCGGAGCAAACAAACGTAACAATTCAAAATGAATCAAGGCCCGACAAGCATACGCCTCTCCCGTGATCATCTTCCTTTCCATTTCTCCTTCCGCAAAAATATCATTAGAAGCATTTTCGATATTCTGCAATAAGTCATTTGCATTAGCAATAATATTATAGGCAATTCCCCACGCACTCTCTATACTTGAAGATACTTGCGTGTTTGTGTATTCATATTTGGCTGCAGCTTTACACATCTCGTCATTGAATGAGCCGGACTCCAAATTATATAACTGGGCCATACAATCCAACATTCCATAAGACCAATTCCGACCATAAAGTTCCGGCTTACCCATTGACTTATACAAACCATTCAGAACAGACCGATAACCGTCACCCGTACTAAACAAATCACTTTCAGTTGCTTGCCCTGCTGGTGTAACATCCAACCAATCCTTACATCCCGCAAAAACCAAAACAATGGCAACTGCTAATATTTTAATATAATTTTCCATGCCATATACCATTTAGAATCCAACATTTAATGAAAAATTAAAACTTCTCGCAAATGGATAATTTATAGCTCTTTCCTCTTTCACACTTCTCCATTTACACAAATCATTCGCGCTAAACTGCACGCTCAAACTTTTGAGTTTCCACTTAGAAATCAACTGACGGCTAAAATCATAACCTATTGAAAGACTTGTAAAATCCAAACGATTATCATCTTGCACGAATCTGGAAGTCGGATTCTGTGTCGGATTTTTACTCAAATCATAATAAGGAACCACGTCTCCCGCATTTTTCCATCTTGCAGACAGCACCCGTTTATCCACATTCTGCGTGCTAATCTGAGCATTCTCGACTTTCTCCGCTAATGTTGAATTATAACTCTGTCCTCCCCACTGATAATTGAAATAAGCATTCAATGTGATTCCTTTCCATGCCACATTGATACCGAAAGAACCTTTGGCATCCGGTTCCGTATCCCCGACAACAACTTGATCATTAGCATCCCACGTGTAAGTCGACATCCCGTTTTTCTTTACAAAACGTTCACGCCCATTAGCCGGATCTATTCCCTCGGAACGAACCGCATAGATCGCAGACAAGGACTTTCCTTCATAATACAATATCAACGGCCTGCTTAACACATCTTTGTACATGGAATTTTCTTTCTCATATTCGGCAAGAATCGTTTCATTATAAGCATTCATCTCCTCACTCAATTCAGTAATTTTACTCCTGTTAGAAGATAAATTTGCCATAAACGTCACCATCCAATCTTTATTCTGGAAAAGAGTGGAAGTCAACGCAACTTCAAACCCTTCATTCAACGTTGCTCCGGAATTCTCCTTGTAAGAAGTAAAACCGGAATAAGCCGGAATTTTCACGTCATCGATCAAATCTTCTGTTTCATTCCGATAATACGATCCCTCCAAAGTAATTTTATCATTCAGTAAACCTATATTGAAACCTGCATCCAACTTGTATGTCGTTTGCCAAGTCAGCCTCGAATTCCCCAAAGCCATCAAAGAAGCTGCAGGCCCCGTGAAAAACCATGCATCTGTTGCTGTTTGGAAGGTTGTTATGGCCGAATAAGGAGCGAATCCCACATTTCCTGTAGAACCGTAAGAAGCCCTCAATTTTAAACGACTGATCAACCAGTGCCCTTTTAAGAAATCATAATTATGAATATTCAATCCGGCTCCTACTGACCAAAACGGAGCAAATTGCTTATCCGAACCGAAATCGGAACTTCCATCCAAACGGAAAGAGCCGTCGAACAAATAAATATCATTATAGGCGTAATTCACGGAAGCTAAAAAACCTATCTTACGAGTTTTAGATTCCGACACATTTACCGGTCTGGCCTGAGTGGCTGCAAATTGAGGTTCATGCATGTTCCCCAATTGGAAACCATTTAACACATACGATAACGACTCCGTTTTGCTTTCAGAAATCTCCCCTCCGGCTGTTGCATTAATAAAATGATTGCCGAAAACATGATTATAGTAAAACATCATTTTTCCATTCCAACTCCAATTATCATTTTCTTGCCGGCTCAACTCTCCTTTCTGATCGGCAGGAGTTACATCATATACAGGATCTGCAGGATCCTTAAAATTATCCGTACGACCATCCGTTCTGCGAAGACCTAATTGGCCTTTAAGCATCAATCCTTCCATAATATGAACGTTCAACTGGAAATTATTGGTTAAATCCCGGTTTTTCATCTTGCCGTAGAAAGTTGACAAATTGGCCACTTTCCACAAGGGATTTATCATAGAAACAGTAGTCCCTTGCACTTCTTTCAACAAGCGTCCATTCTCATCATATATCTCAGCATAAGGCTGCGCTTCAGCATATTGAGCATACTGTCCGTAAGGAGAATCCTCAGACTCTGTAACCGTATAAGAAATATTATTCAATAATTGCAACCAACTTCCCGCACGATAATCCAACGTTAATCCTCCCCCATAAATATGACGGAAAGAACCTTTCATCACACCGTTTTTACTCGCATTATAATTCAAATCTATACCATACCTGATGCTCTCCTCCCCACCAGATACATTCAAACTATGCATATGACCAAAGGCATTCCGCAAAGGTTGCGACATCCAATCGGTATCCACCCCGCGCAAAATAGCATTTTGTTTCTTATAATATTGAGCCGTAAGTTCAATTTGTTTCTCCGGATCATCAGATGAATATAAACCACTTAAACGTTCAACCTCCAATTTTTCAGCCGCATCACAAAGATTATAATCAGACAGGTCCGGGAAATCCACATTACCGGAAAAGTTATAATAAATCTGCATCTCTCCTGGTTTAGGAGCAACTGTAGTAACGACAACCACCCCATTAGCAGCTTGAGAACCATACATAGCTGTTGCTGCGGCATCCTTCAAAATGGTAATTGACTCGATGCGATTTACATCCAAATCATAAATTTTCTGAACATCCACCTCGAATCCATCCAAAATAAACACGGGCAAATTAGGATTATTTTCCAAAGTCGTACGCTGTGTTCTTTTCTGTTGTTCTACATCCAATCCTTTCGTCTGCCCGATAGAAGTCTCTCCCCGGATATTAAACTCCGGTAAAGCATTTGGATCCGATCCCCACAATTTATTATCTTTGATCCGGAATGAAGGATCGAACGTTTGTAACGCCGCAATCACGTTTTTTGAATTCACTTTCATTAACTGCTCTTTAGTTACAGTCGTAGCTTTACCGGTAAAACTCTCTTTACGAATATTGGAGTACCCTGTCACAACCACCTCGTCCATTTTCTTGTGATCTTCCTCCATTACAACATTTATCGAATCCTGCCCTACATATTTAATCTCCTGTGTCCGCATCCCGACAAATGAAAACACCAACACGAAATTAGTATCACGCATGGCGGGTAAAACCATCCTGTATTTTCCCTCGCTATCAGTTGCCGTTCCCAAATTTGTCCCTTTCACCACCACCGTTACCCCCGGCAACGGCATCTTTCCCTTATCCATTACCTTACCGACAATCCTGATTTCTTTCTTCTTTTCATCATTCAAAGGTTTCAGCACGATCACCTCATTCTGGAAAACATACGTCAAACCTGTTCCTTTCAAGCAATCACGCAGAATCTTTTCTACCGTTAAGGATTTGGCCTCTACATTCACTTTTCCCACCTTATCCAAATCTTCCTCGTGATACATGAAAACAAACGTGGTCTGTCGTTGAATCTCCCACAAAATATCCTTTAAATAGGCATTCTTCATAGAGATTGTAACCTGTTGCTCGTTCTGGGAATAAACTGTTCCGTGCGTGTTTATTATCCCTAGAAAAACAAATAAAAAAGTCCATTTCGACATAAGCCATAATTTTTGTAATTTCTCACGTTTGCACCTGAGAAACATTAGAAAATTTTCCATAAATTTGTTCTCCCAATTATTAGTTAATAATTATCTCAATGTTAACGAAATAATTCCCGCAGGAAATGGTTCCAGCATTTCCTGCTTTTATCTACCTCGTTTTATTTTCAGTACTTTTCCTTCTTTCGTTATTTTTATTTTACCGTTCAATTCAAAGATATTCAACAAGGGCTCTATCGTTTCGAGACGACTCATGTTAAAACCGAAATGCAAATCCCTGACACTCTCGTCCTCGTACACGACTGTCATATCATACCATCGTTCCACGACATGCATGATCTCTTCCAGACGAACATCCCGGAACCGGAACATACCATCCTTCCAAGCGGTATAATAATTTACATCCACGTTCTTGATCTCCACGCTCCCGGACACCCGATCCAGCACGAACTGTTCATTAGGCCGTAATGCTTTTGCTTCCCCGATACACTTGCCAGAGATGGAAACCGCCCCCTCAACCAATGTTGTCGTGGCCACTTGTTCGTCAGCATATGCCGTGACATTAAATTTCGTTCCCAGCACGGTAATCTCGTAGGCATCCGTCTTCACGACAAAAGGAACACGCTTATTTTCCGCCACCTCGAAAAAAGCCTCTCCACACACTTCTACCTCACGACATTTTTCAGAAAAACGTTCCGGGAAACGAATCTTCGTCATTGAATTCAGATAAACAAGCGTTCCATCACTCAACACCAATTGATACTCACCTCCTTTCGGCACGATCACCTCGTTATATCGTAAAGAATCCACGGGAGCTTGATTTCCTGTATTTTTATAGGAAAGAGTTTTTCCCTCGTTATTAATGACCGTATTTTCCCCATGCAATATAACCCCGGATTTCTCAACTAAATCAATCACCTCTCCCGAAGGCAACACCAATTCCGCCCGAGTTCCTCCGGGAGTGATTGCATTTAAATCCGCCAGCGAGACCGTCTCTTCTCCCGAGTGAAGAACGCCATAAATAGCAGCACCCGAAGATATCAACAAAATTGCCGCATAACGTAAAAACACTCGCCAGCGTATCGCTTTCTTCCCTGTTTTCTTTAATCTTCTCGAGTACCCCTGCCAACCGGAAGCTTTATCAAAAGCCATAAAATGTTTTTGTTTTGCCTCTCGCCCTTCCCGGCTAACGATTCGATCATACAACCGACGATTACGCCCCGAAGCCTTTCGCCATTCATCCAGCGATTGCAATTCTTCATCAGACAATTCCCCGGCCATCGATTTCGCTATCCAAGAAGCTAGCAAAAACGGGTCATCCGCCAATTCCTTATTACTTTTGTCCATTCGTTCCATATCAATTTATTTGCCACGTAATTCTATTTCCGTGTATTATCAAAATTAAAACCGTCGCGTCATAAACTTTTACGATCCATTTATTTGCTATTACAACACGAAAAACAGAATTTATGGGGAACGAAGAATTCACTTTTTTGAAAAAAAAACAAACAACACTAAAAATCAACTATTTGCTCAACAGGAAAATAAAAACCAAATAATAATATTCTCGCAATATCTCCCGCAATTTTTTATACGCAATCTTCTTTAGAGTATGTACGGAACTTTCAGCTATTCCCAGTTGCCCGGCAATCTCGCTATTTTTCAAGCCATCCAGAGACAACAAAATCACTTGACGAGTTTGGTGAGGTAAGGATTCCACAGCATTATAAAACATTCGATAGGCCTCTTCTTCTACCAATGTCTCTGTATAAAATTCAACGGATTCCAGCACGGAAAGATCTTCCCGTCTTAACTTATGATCGCGCATATAATTCAAACAATCATTCCGTACAGTAGTATAAAGAAAAGACTTTACCTTATAATAATTATCAAACCCTTCCCGTTTGTTCCAAAATTTCACAAACCCTTCCTGGACAATATCGGCTGACAAGGAATCATCCTTCAAATAAGTAGACGCAAAAACACACAAGGCTTGATAAAATTCATCAAACAACGTTTTAAATGTCAGTTCATCAATTTTCAACTTTTCATTGTCCACTATACCCATACAAAAACCTTCGTTACTAAAGGCAAACCTACTGAAAAATATGATAACGAACAAACTTTTCTCACGGTAATAAATCAACCGTAAATTCAACACACCACTTTGACTTATGCATACCTCATTCTTTCAACTCCATTTTTCAAGAATACCATCCGCACTCGACATCAATTGATAATCAATACATTGTCTCACATCCATTCGTTACCCTTTCGTTATAATATCGTTATCTCTTCGTTTTTAGAAACGAAGAGATAACGAACACATATTTTTATAATAACAAACAGATGTAAGCCCAAAACAAGCCCAAGGCAAACTTTAAGAATATAATTCACTACTTTTGCAGGTAAGAAAAAACAACAAAATTTATATTGCACATATGTTTATAGATACACACTCACATATCTATGCCGAAGAGTTCGACAATGACAGGGAAGAAGTTATTCAACGGGCTTGGGAAGCTGACGTTCGACAAATCATACTGCCGGATATTGACAGTACTACCCGACAATCCATGTTATCACTTGCAGAAGCCTGCCCAGACATGATGTATCCCACACTGGGAGTTCACCCAACTTCCGTAAACGAATCCTATAAAACGGAAATACAACTTTTCGAGAAATTACTCGGACAAACTACAATATACGGCATCGGGGAATGTGGAATCGATCTTTACTGGGATAAAACATTTTACAAAGAACAAGTTATCGTCTTCGAGCGGCAGTTAAATATCGCCCGGGAAATGAATCTACCCGTTATCGTCCATTCAAGAGACTCGCTAACAGAAATATTTACTGTGTTGAAAAAACAACACTATAACATGAAAGGCATACTCCACTGTTTCCCCGGCACGGAAGAAGATGCTCGCCGAGCAATAGATTTAGGTTTTCTACTAGGGATTGGAGGTGTAGTTACCTTCAAAAAATCATCCATGGCAGAAGTCGTGGAGAAAACCGGGGTAGACCACCTTGTATTAGAAACGGATGCCCCCTATCTTGCCCCCGTTCCCTATCGGGGTAAACGCAATGAAAGTAGTTATATTCCGTGTATAGCCGCTAAAATTGCTGAAATTCTAGGGATAGACTCGAAAAAAGTCGAGGAAATAACAACGAATAATGCAATGAATTTATTTAATTTGCACGTCAGTAGTCCGAACTGTTCATAAAAAAGATACAGACAGGTAATTCACTGACGAAAAGTACAGAGGGAGCTTAAAGCTTGTAATGTTTTAGTTTTTAACTTAGTGCGTATGACAAAACCCGTGTTAATTATATATACCGGAGGTACGATCGGGATGGTAAACGACCCTGAAACGGGAGCGTTATGCCCTTTCAATTTTGACCAGATCGCTTGCGAGGTCCCGGAAATCAAAGAATTTGGATTCACGATAGACAGTTACACTTTACCGGAAATCATAGATTCTTCGGATCTGCAACCACAATTGTGGAAAGATCTCTGTTCAATCATCTTGAAGAATTACGACGATTACCGGGGATTTGTTGTCCTGCATGGAACGGATACCATGGCCTACTCGGCCGCAGCCTTGAGTTTCATGTTAAATAACTTGACCAAACCCGTGATCTTTACCGGTTCACAACTTCCTATCGGGAAAATCAGGACGGACGGGAAAGAAAACCTGATCGCAGCCATTGAAATAGCAGCCGCTTACGATCAAGAAAAGGCCATTGTCCCGGAAGTCTGCATCCTGTTCGGAGATAAACTATTCCGTGGAAACCGGACGACAAAAATAAACGCAGAAAGTTTTGATGCTTTCCAGTCGTTCAACTATCCGGCATTGGCAAACATCGGGATACATATTCATTACGATTATAGTGCAATCGATTACACCCCGCGAACCGAACTCGTAAGTGCATTCTGCGACGTGGACACGAATATCGCTATATTGAAAATATTCCCGGGCATGAGGCCGGAAGTGATTGATGCGGTAACAGGAATTCCCGGGTTAAAAGGAATCATCCTGGAAACATACGGTTCAGGCAACGCTCCCACGAATAAAGTTTTTCTTAACAAGGTTAAAGAAGTACTATCAAAGGGGATTTTCGTGTATAACGTTACCCAATGTCAAGGCGGAAGCGTCGAGATGGGCAAGTATGAAACAAGTAGAGAGCTACTTAATGCGGGAGTCATCAGTGGTCACGACATTACCACGGAAGCCGCCGTGTGTAAAATGATGTATGTACTGGGCAAATATAAAGACACTAACGAAATAAAAAAATATTTAAATAACGGCTTGAAAGGAGAAATATCCCCCAAATATATTGGATTTTAACATTTTTTTTATACCTTGGTGCCCGATTTTAACCGGCACACGGTGTAAAACGAGAACGAAACAGCTTAAATAGACATTATAGAGTTAAATTTTAATTATTAATAAACTAAAAATCAGTTAAATTGATCATGAGAAAATTATTTGCACTAATAGCAGTTTTAGGAATGCTTACTATTGGAGCATCATCTATGCTAATGGCTCAAGAGAATGAAACGACTCAAACAGAGACCACTGAAACTTATCAAGAAGAAGAGGAAACTACAGATCCTACCGTGTTAGAAGACGAGTCACAAATCGAAAGTACTTCTTTCCACGCTGCCTTGAAACAAAAATTCATCGAGGGAGGTGCTGCCTTCATGAGTTTCGTTATCTTGTGTTTGATCTTCGGTTTGGCTATCGCTATCGAAAGAGTTATTTACTTGAACTTGGCTTCTACCAACACAAAGAAATTAATTGTAAGTGTTGAAGATGCATTAAACAACGGTGGAGTTGAAGCTGCAAAAGAAGTTTGCCGTAACACAAGAGGCCCCATTGCAAGTATTTTCTATCAAGGATTATGCCGCTATGATCAAGGGATTGACATGGTTGAAAAATCAGTTGTATCATACGGTTCTGTTCAAATGGGACTTTTGGAAAAAGGAATGTCTTGGATTAGTTTGTTTATTGGATTAGCCCCGATGTTAGGATTCTTGGGAACTGTAATCGGTATGATCGACGCCTTCGATAAGATTCAAGCAGCAGGTGATATCCAACCGTCTTTGGTGGCCGGAGGTATCAAGGTTGCATTGATCACGACCGTGGGTGGTTTGATCGTAGCCATGATTCTTCAAGTATTCTACAACTACTGTATTGCTAAGATTGAAAGTATTGTTAATGACATGGAAGACGCTTCCGTAACTTTATTAGACATTCTTGTCAAATACAATCAAAAACACTAAACCATGCAGAAAATAAACAAAATATTAAATATTGTGACCATCGTAATGTTCGTCATTACGGTCGTGTTGCTGGGGTTATTCTATTTTGGAGGTGAACTTCCAAATTCACAATATGTTACCCCGGTATACACGGAACAACTACTATGGTGGTCATATCTACTATTTGGCGTTGCTATTGTTGCGGCGTTAGTATTCCCGATTGCCAGATTATTCACCAGACCTAAAGAAGCAATGAAGAGCTTTATTGCTCTCGCAGGAATCATCGTTCTTGTGTTAATCGCTTACTCTATGTCTGACGGAACAATCATGAACATTCCGGGATACAGCGGTTCAGATAACGTTCCGGGAACTTTAAAATTCACGGATACAATCCTAATCACAACCTATTTCTTAGGTATAGGAGCTATCGGTGCTATTGTTGTAACAGAAATTATTAGACGCGTTAGATAATTTTCCTGAAGAATAAAAAAGAGATTATGGCAAGAAAAAAAACACCAGAGATTAATGCCTCTTCCACTGCGGATATCGCCTTTTTGCTGTTGACATTCTTCTTGATGACAACAACAATGGATGTGGATTCGGGATTATTCAGACGGTTACCGCCCATGCCGCCACCAGATCAAGTTATCGCACCTCCTGTTGCCAAACGTAATATCTTACAAGTTTTGGTAAATAAGAACGATTTGTTGGCCGTGAACGGGGAACTGATGCAAATTGAGAACCTGAAGGAAAAGGCTAAAGAGTTCATTTTGAACCCGCAAAATAGAGAAGATTTACCGAGTAAAGTTGTTAAGGAAATTCCTTTCTTTGGTCAAGCTGAAGTTTCAAGAGGAATTATCTCTCTACAAAGTGACCGGGGGACCTCATACAAAATGTATATTGCCGTTCAAGATGAATTGACAGCAGCATATAATGAAATTAGGGATATAAAAGCCATGGAAAAATGGGGTAAGAAATATAGTGAACTTACGGAAGAACAAATGGACGCCGTGAGAAAACTTGTTCCGACCGCAATATCCGAGGCCGAACCTAAAAACATCGGGAAAGGAGGAAAGAAGTAATGGCTAAATTTAGAAAAGAAGGCGGAAAAGAGACTCCTGCTATTTCAACAGCGTCTCTACCGGACATCGTGTTCATGCTATTATTCTTCTTCATGGTTAGTACCACGATGCGAGAAGTTCTCGTGATGGTTGATAACGGTATGCCCGAAGCAAAAGAGATTAGCAAACTAGAGAAAAAATCTTTAGTAAGTAACATCTTTATCGGAAAACCGAAAGACCAGTACGTGGCTACTTACGGAAGTGAACCTCGTATTCAGTTGAATGATAAGCTGGCAAACGTAAATGAAATCAGTAGTTTCGTTGCTGCTGAACAAGAAACTCGTAAAGAGGAAGAACGGAATATGATCACGAATAACTTAAAAGTTGATCAGTTTACGAAAATGGGTATCGTAACCGACGTAAAACAAGAATTGCGTAAAGCAAATTCTTTACGTATAAGCTACGCTACTCGTAAAAAAGTAAAATAGTTTATCTATTATACATTAAAAAAGGGAGCAAATTGCTCCCTTTTTTTAAAAATTTGATTAGCTTTGCACTTGGATAATATGGTCCCCTAGTTCAATGGATAGAATGAAGGATTCCGGTTCCTTTGATATGGGTTCGAGTCCCGTGGGGATCACCACTTTACCACACAACCCTCTAAAACATAAAATGTTATAGAGGGTTCTTTTTTGCCATGCCCCAATCTGTAGTCCAAATAACGAACTACTCTTGTTTTTCCCTATATTTGTAGAAAGAATACAGATGATGTTAGATTTCGATCTGGCAAATAGAATAAACCAAATATTAAAAGAATGGATAAAAAAGAAGTGATTTTTGTACTGCTAAACAATTTTGCAGACTGGGAAGGAGCTTATATCTCCACCTGCCTAAATATGGGCGTCAAGCCGGGATGTTCGATTAAATACAAGGTAAAGACATTATCTCTATCCAAAGATCCCATCAGCTCAATAGGCGGATTCAGGGTATTGCCGGATTACGATATTAATGACCTGCCGAATGACTATGCAGGACTTATACTCATCGGCGGTATGAACTGGTTTTTGCCCGAGGCGAACCCCATCGCATCATTAGTGAAGAAAGCAATCGCGGAAAACAAACTGGTTGCCGGAATCTGCAATGCCTCCGTGTATCTAGGAATGCATGGCTTCCTCAACCATGTGAAACATACAAGTAACACACTGGATTACCTCAAACAATATGCGGGTACCCAGTACACGGGTGAAGCTAATTACATAAACGATCAAGCCGTAAGAGACAATAACATCGTAACGGCTAACGGTAATGCTCCTTTGGAATTTTGCCGGGAGATTTTATATCAATTGGATGCCGCAACACCAGAAATTATAGAAGAGACTTATTCATTCTATAAAAACGAACTTTAAGGAGTAGTACATCGGCACGTCTAAAATAGTCAACCTTATTAATTGGTTGACTATTTTTTTTATACATTTGCTATAAATCTGTTCGCTATGCAAAGACCTTTCAAATTTACCAAGCTCAAACTCATCACGGGATATATCCTAATTCTCTTGTTAGGAGCAATTGCAATTGTCTTTATCTACAAACAAACTATTGCCTTAACCCAAAAAGGGAATGATGAAATCGTCATGCAACAAAAACTATTCATCATAAGTAACACGCTCACCAAACTATACGAGGCAGAAAATACCGGAATCGCTTTTTCCCAAACGGGGACACAGAAGAATTTTGACACGTATATGAAATTGATAGAGGACATCAAGGATAATATGGATACCTTGAAAAATCTATCCATAAGCTCAGAACAGAACCTGCGAATAGACACGATAAATACGCTTTTAGGCAAACGTATCGAGAATTTGAAAGACCTGTATTACGTCAAAAAATACTATATACCCGAAGATTTCTATAACAAAACCATTGAAAAAATAGGTACGCTCAAAGATTCGGCAGATGTCATCCCCGATCTCCGGGAAAAGATTATTACCGTTATTGACAGTAACTATATCATCCGGGAAAGAAAAGGATTATTCCGAACAAAAAGAGATTCCATCCTAAAAGTCGATACGACCCTCCATCGCATCGTTGACACGCTCAGTATGGTCACAACAAATAACAACACGGACACATTAATGAACGTAATTCGGGATTCATGGAGCCAGTACCAGCAGCAAAAAGAAGAGATCGATGCGGAAGTCTCCCGGCGAGAGGATATCGTTATCCAGAGTGGTCAACACATCACGGAACGCCTCAAGCGAGTACTGAAAGACCTTGAAAAAGAAGAACTCGAAAACACGATGATACGCTTAGAACAACAGCAAATCACGACGCATCATCTCACCAGAACTATATCCTGGATCGCAATCATCGCTTGCGTACTAGTGGTCTTTTTCGTCGTTCTTATTATCAATGACATCACGCAAAGTCAACGATACAGGCGGGAACTAGAAGCGGCAAAAACATACACGGAACGGTTACTACATAACCGGGAGAAACTCATGCTAACTGTCACTCACGACATAAAATCCCCTCTAAGCTCCATCATCGGGTACATTGAACTAATAAATAACACCCAACTGGAAGAGCGACAGCACTATTTTCTCAAAAACATGAAGGGGTCTGCCGAACATATCCTGCATCTTGCCAACAATATGCTTGATTTCTCCAAATTGGAATCCAACAAAATGGAAATCAACACGGTTCCATATAACCCGGGACGCCTGTTACAAGAGACGGCGGATAGTTTCCTCCCTTTAGCGGCACAAAAGAACCTGAAATTGAAAAGCGATATTAGCAACGTCCTAAACGGACTTTACCTTGGTGATTCCATGAAAGTTCGCCAAATCGTGGTTAACATCCTATCGAACGCCATAAAATATACCCGGGAAGGAAAAGTTTCTTTATCCGCCTTTATTTCCGGTACAAAAGACGACCAGTTTATCATTGTAATCAAAGACTCCGGACCGGGAATGACGAAAGAAGAACAAGAATTGATATTTAAAGAATTCACCCGCCTAACCCCGCAGCACAACAACGGGGCCGAAGGTACAGGTCTTGGCTTAACAATCACATTACAACTCGTCCATTTACTTGATGGTGAATTAACCCTCGAAAGTAAAAAAGGCGAGGGAAGTACCTTCACGGTTAAATTCCCGTTGATAAAGGCCACATCACAGGAATCCCAACCGACAGAAACACCCTCTTCACTCCCGGTTATGCATGAAGGGATGAAAGCCTTTATCGTCGATGATGACATCCTTCAATTGACCGTCACAACAGAATTACTCAGAAAAGCAGGCATTCAATGTGATACATGTACGCATCCTCAAGAGGCGCTATCCCGTTTGGAAAAAGGGAATTATAATATTGTTCTATCCGACATCCAGATGCCGGAAATGGACGGATTCGAACTTGTGCAACAAATCCGTGAATCCCCAAACCAACAAATAAAAAACATTCCGGTAATTGCTTTGTCTGCCCGTGACGATATGCACGAAAAGGAGTATCAAGAAGCAGGCTTTTCAGCTTATCTAAACAAACCATATACCCCGGAACAACTTTATAGCAGGGTAAACGACCTATTAGGATGCGCAATAGAGATGAATCAACCGACAACACAAACCTCCGATAAAAACGCCCCTTACAATTTAGACATGATCATGGTCTTTGCCGATAACGATAAAGATGCCGCCAATCAAATTATCGGGTCTTTTATATCGGATTGCAAGACCAATTTTCAGCTATTGGCCCAACATCTGGAATCACATGAAACGGAACAGATTGCCAAGTTAGCACACAAAATGCTACCCATGTTCAAGCAACTAGCAATTAACGATGTCATTCCCTCATTGCTTTTCTTGGAAAAAATGCCATTGGATACAGAGGAAAATAAAATAAGAGAGAATATTGAAAAGATCCTACAAGAAGGAAACGATGTTCTCCAATTACTGGAAAAAGAAACACGCCAATAATCTCTCAAAATATCTCATAAGTCCTCCAGACCGAAACTTTTTAATTTATTATACAATGTTTTCCTGTCTATCTGGAGCATACGGGCAGCCTCGCTCTTGTTATTCCGGCATTTCTGCATGGCATCCTTGATCAGTTCAATTTCCATCTCTCGCCGTGTTGTAGATGTCTTTTCAGGCTCCACGGGTTTTTGCTCCAACTCCGGGGGCAAACAAGTTTTAGAAATCAAACTCCCCATACACAACAACGTCGCCCGTTTCACGATATTACGCATTTCCCGTAAATTCCCCGGCCACGAGTAAGTTCTAAAAATACGCATAACCTCCTCATCAAACCCAGCCACTTGTTTCCCCAACTCCTCGTTCGCCTTATCCAAGAAATGATTGGCAAAAATCAGAATATCCTCTTTTCTCTCCCGAAGGGGCAATGCCTGAATGGAAAATTCATTCAAACGATGATACAAATCCTCCCGGAAACGACCACTTGCGACGGCCTCTTTGAGATTCTCATTCGTGGCTGAAATAATACGAACATCAAAAGGAATATCAACATTCCCACCCACCGGATGCACCTTTCGCTCTTCGAGTGCGCGCAACAACTGAACTTGCACGTCATAAGGCAAATTACCAATCTCATCCAAGAAAATTGTACCCCCCGATGCGGTCACGAAATACCCCTGTTTATCGGTAACAGCACCCGTGAAAGAACCTTTAATATGTCCGAAGAACTCACTTGCGGCAAGGTCCTTCGGTATCGCCCCGCAATCAACCGCCACGAAAGGCCCATCCTTCCGGTTACTCATCGAGTGAATCAGGCGAGCGATATACTCTTTACCCGTACCACTCTCCCCGTTAATCAAAACCGTCATCGTGGTAGGCCCTACCAGATGAATATATTCATATTGCCGGTCGGCACCCTCGCTCACTCCTTTTATATAAGAAAAGCTCGTCGTTTTCGCTTTCGCAGGAATAGACTTGGCAACAGGACCAGCCTCCAACTTCAAAGCCTCCTGTAACTTTTTAAGAATCTCATCCGGGATAACAGGCTTAGCCACGTAGTCAAAAGCTCCCAGTTTAATCGCTGTAACCGCAGTCTGTATATCGGCATACCCCGTCATTAGAAGTACCTGTGTTTCCGGTGTTTTTTCCTTGATCACCCGGAGCAAATCGATCCCATCCTTATCCGGCAAACGTAAATCCGTCAACACGAGATCAAATCCTGCTTTATCCAATTGTTTTACAGCGTCTTTGTAGGAAAAAGCAGTATCTACATCAAATCCACGTTTTTCCAACCATTTTCTCAACATGATACAAAATGTTGTATCGTCATCCACGATTAAAATCTTTGCCATAAGTCGATTTATTTCTAACACGAAAATAGCCTTAATCGACTAAACAAAAAAGTTTTTAACGGAATTTAGGAAAAGAAAGCAGGTAACCCTCTAAAAAAGAGATACCTGCTAGAAACAAATGTAATAAATCTCCTCAAACCTCCAACTACACGAATAAAACTCCCGCTCTTACTAACGGATATTGACGTATATCCGTCGTATTTATATTAATAATTGTCTATCATAAAGATAATTAGGTTCACACTACTTCATTTCAGGTTCTGCTAAGAAATGCGGTAACAAAAGTCCCGAAATAGCTATTACGATAAAAAATATACAAATTCCCATAACCAATCAATTTTAATCATTCAACCATTTGCTTATAGTATAGAGAATTGTATGCCATCGCTGAACAGAAATCGTAATTGCGAAACATAGTTATGTATATCAATTACTTGCACAACAACATTGAAAGAATAAGTATGTGGAAAGATGTAGAACAAGTGTGGAAAAAATCCCTACAACCTGTTCCCAAAATGTAGATTACCTGTTCCCCAACAGGTTTTCTACCGCCTCACGAACCGTAGTAATATCCCAGCCAGATACTCTTTGCTCGAATTTATCTTTAATCTCCGGCAGACAAAGGTTACCCATGCTTCCCTCGTGTGTATGATGAATCTCCCGTAACCCATCACGGTAATGCCCCTCTTGAATTTGCATACCAATTTCCCGGTAAGCCTCCCGGAATGGAATCCCGGCCATTACTCGTTCATTCACATCCTCCACGGAAAAAATATAGGCATAACGGGAATCGCATAAAACATCCCGTCTCACTTCCATTTCCTGTAACACGAGATGAGCCATAAAAAGGGAATCGTTCAACTCTTGAAAAGCGGGTAAAAACAACTCCTTGGTCAATTGCATATCCCGAAAATACCCGGAAGTCAGGTTTGTACAGATCATAGCCACTTGCATGGGGAGCGACTGCAAGTGATTACATTTCGCTCGGATTAACTCGAATATATCCGGGTTCTTCTTGTGCGGCATGATACTGGACCCTGTTGTGTACTTATCCGGCAAATGTACAAACCCGAAATTATTACAAGCAAAAAGACAAACATCAGCAGCCAAACGTCCCAAAGTCGTCGCCACGGCAGCCAACCCGAATAACACGTTCTTTTCCATCTTTCCTCTTTGCATTTGGGCGTAAACCACGTTATAAGCCAAACTTGAAAATCCGAGCAAATCAGTCGTCATTTGCCGGTTCAAAGCAATCGACGAGCCATAACCCGCCCCGGAACCAAGAGGATTCGTGTTCACCATATCGTAAGCCGCCTTTAACGCCAACAAATCGTCAGCAAGCGATTCGGCATAAGCACCAAACCACAAGCCGAAAGAAGAAGGCATGGCCACCTGCAAATGCGTGTAACCGGGAATCAACACATCTTTATTCTCCTCTGCCCGCCGTATCAACAAATCAAACAAACGTTCTATATGTTCCAACGTCTCGAATATTGCCTCTCGGGTAAATAATTTCAAATCAAGTAACACCTGATCATTCCGAGAACGTCCCGTGTGAATCTTTTTCCCCGCATCCCCACATTCCCGCACCAACAATAACTCAATCTGAGAATGTACATCTTCAATTCCCTCTTCTATCACGAACTCGCCTCTTTCCACCATCCCGTAAATATCAACCAATGCTCGTTGTAAAGATTTATATTCCTCCCCGTTCATCAAGCCCACAGCATGTAACATTTTCAAGTGAGCCAAATTCCCAATGACATCGGCCCCCGCCAGCATAACATCTAGCTCCCGGTCTTTCCCTATTGTAAATGATTCCGTAAAACCATCTATATCATATCCTTTATCCCAAAGCTTCATTCTATTTTAGATTTTAAATTTTAGATTCCAGCCGTACAAAGCCAACGTCTTTTGATTTTCTACTTTTAGCTTATTTAAATCTATAATTCAAAATATTGAATTATAGATTTAAACAATTCAATCCCCTCCCGGATCTCTTCCAAATAAATGTATTCATTTGCCGTGTGCGAGCGAGCGCTGTCCCCGGGTCCTATTTTCAGAGAGGGGCATGGAATCACCGCCTGATTCGATGTCGTCGGGGAACCGTAAAGAGATAACCCCAACTCGATGCATCGTTTCACCATCGGGTGAGAAAGCGAAACAGAAGATGAGTTCAGTGAAAAAGAGCGAGGGATCATATCGCATTTCACGTGATCACGGATCGTATCAAATATTTCCTGGTTTGTGTAAAGTTCATTTACCCGTATATCCACCATGAAATGACAAGTTGCAGGAACCATGTTATGCAAGGTTCCCGCCTCGATCCCCGTTACGCTCATTTTCACTGGCCCTAATAATTCCGAAATCCTTTCGAACCGATAAGTACGAAACCAATGTATATCTTCCATTGCCTCATAAATGGCATTCACCCCTTCCTCCCTTGCAGCGTGTCCCGCTTTTCCCCGAGCGTAACAATCTAACACCATCAACCCCTTTTCCGCTATCGCCGGACACATTCCCGTAGGCTCTCCCACAAGAGCAAAATCAACCCGACCAAATTCCGGAAACACGCTTTGAATCCCGCCACTTCCCGTATTCTCCTCTTCCGCGGATGCCAAGAATATCAGATTGCACGGCAAACTCTCGGATGCCAATTCAACAAAAACTGCCAGCATCGAGACAAGACTTCCCCCCGTGTCATTACTTCCCAAACCGAATAACTTTCCCTCCTTCACAAACGGCGTAAAAGGATCACTATCCCAAGTTCCGTTAGGACGCACGGTATCCAAGTGTGCATCGAGTAATAACGTGGGTTTCGTTTCATCGAAATTCTTTGAACAACTCCACACGTTATTACCTTTGCGATGCACGTCGAACCTATATCTTTTCAACACATCGGTAATCAAATCAGCCACCTTATCCTCTTGCTTACTGAAAGAAGGGATTGATATAATTTGTTTTAAAAGTTCTATTGCTCCACTCGCATCCATTGTTTTTCCAATATTATCCTAGTTCCCGCATCCGGTTGGTCCAAATCATCCGGATGAATCAACCGAACCGCCTGCACCCCGTTAGAAACAGATTTAAATGCGTTATCCAGTTTTGGGATCATGCCGGAATGAATCATCCCGCTTTGCTTATATTTTTCATACAAAGACGGGGTAAGACAAGGAATCACGAAACCTTCATCCGTCAACACCCCCTTTTTATCAAAACAATAAATCAACTCCACGTCATAGCACATACCCAACGTCTCTGCCACCGCCGCCGCAATCCCATCTGCGTTAGAATTCAACAACACACCCTTCCCGTCGTGCGTGATCGGAGAAATAACAGGTACCACCCTGGCCTGTAACAATAATTCGAGAGTCCCCATACGCACCAGTCGGACATCCCCCACGTACCCCCAATCAATACTCTGCCCTTCCCGCCGATCAGCCTGCACCAGATCCAGGTCGCACCCGGAAAGTCCACAAGCATTCACCCCCAAAGCCTGCAAACGAGCAACCAACGTTTTGTTGACCCACCCGGCATAAACCATCACCGTGACTTCCAGAGTCTCCCGATCGGTCACCCGCCTCCCATCAATCATTTTGCGGGGAATCCCCAATCGTTCCGCGAGCTGCCCGGCAAAAGTCCCGCCACCATGCACGATAACAAAAGGAGAAGTCATCGATGCGAACTTCCGGCACAACCGGCTCAGCAGTCCTGCATCCTCGATCAAGGCACCCCCGATTTTTATGACTTTACATTTCATCTGTTAATTCATTACTTGTTTAAACCGAGCGACAAACTCATCAACTTCCTCCCGGGTAATACACAACGGGGGCAATAAACGCAAGGTGTTTTTCCCGCTATTTCCCGTGATCACGTGTTGATTCGCCAGCAAACGACGACGGAAAATCGAATGAGGAATATCAATATCCACCCCAATCATCAATCCCTTTCCCCGAACTTCAATCACCCCGTTCAAAACTTTTAATCGCTCCATCAGATACCCACCGACACGATCGGCATTTTCCACCAATTGCTCGTCCTTGATCACATCCAACACGGCAATCCCAGCCGCACAAGCCAAATGATTTCCCCCGAATGTCGTTCCCAACATCCCCTTCTCCGCCTTGATCGACCCGCGAATCAGCACTCCGGCAACCGGGAATCCGTTGCCCATTCCTTTCGCCATAGTGATCACGTCCGGCTCGATCCCCGCATGCTCATAGGCAAAGAATTTCCCGCTCCGCCCGTAGCCTGACTGGATTTCATCCAAAATCAACAACGTACCTGTGTGATCACAAACCTCACGAGCCTCCCACAGAAACTCCCCTGTCGGAATCCGGATTCCCCCGACACCTTGAATTCCCTCCACGATGACAGCTGCATATTCCTCCTTGGACAACTCCCGTTTCAAAGTCTCCACGTCATTCAAATCGATAAATGTCACTTGATGCCCCCTGTTCCAAGGTGCCTGTATTGTCGGGTTATCCGTGATGGCAACGGCCCCGCTCGTACGCCCGTGAAAGGCAGCGTGCATGGCCAGTATTTTCGAACGCCCCGTAATAAAAGAAGACAGTTTCAAGGCATTCTCGTTAGCCTCCGCCCCACTGTTACAAAGAAACAAATTATAATCCGTACAACCGGAAAGCTCCCGTAACTTCCGCTCCAACTCCTCCTGCAAATGATTCTTCACTGCATTTGAATAAAACCCGATACGATTCAATTGCCCCGTCACCAACTCCACGTAATGCGGATGGGAATGTCCGATCGAAATAACAGCGTGTCCCCCGTAAAAATCAAGGTATTTATTTCCATCACGATCCCAGAAATAAGCTTTCTCCGCCTTGACCGGCTCTATATCCAATAAATTGTAAACATCAAACATACTCGAATAAATTAAAAATAACTGGCTTTCAAACCCAAACCCGCTGTTTCTTCCAGTCCGAACATCAGGTTCATATTCTGCACAGCCTGCCCGGATGCCCCCTTTAACAGGTTATCAATCACGGAAGTCACTAACACGTTACGATCCTGCTGTTCGACATGAACAAAACAATAATTCGTATTCACTACCTGTTTCAAATAAACAGGCTCGTCACTCATCACCGTGAAAGGATGTCCCTCGTAACAAGCAGCATACATAGATTGAATTTCCGACAAATCCCGTTCACTTGCGAAAACCGCATTTACCATGATCCCCCGGGCATGACACCCGCGCACCGGAACAAAAGCAATATCCGCCTGCACATCTTCATCCTGCCCGGCCAAAATTTCTCGTATTTCAGCCAAATGCTGGTGAGAAAAAACTTTATAAACCGAAAGATTCTGCGCCCGATGACTATAATGCGTCTCTTCCGTCGGTTTCTGTCCCGCACCCGTCGCCCCGGTAATCCCGAAGACCGACACGTGGGCAGGTAGCAAACCGCTCTTCGCCAACGGTAGCAACCCCAATTCTATTGCCGTCGCAAAACATCCCGGATTCGCCACGTGCCAAGCTCCTCGTATCCGCTCCCGATTCAGCTCCGGCAAACCGTAAACAAAATCCCCGGCATTTGACTTTAACCGGAAATCATGACTCAAATCAATGATTCGCACGGATGCCGGAACCGGATGCCGTTCTAAAAATTGGGCCGACATCCCGTGTCCCATGCACAGGAAAAGAACATCAATATCCGTCAAATCCAAATCGGAAAACTTCAAATTCATGTAAATCAAATCCCGATGAACCCGTCCGACAGGCTCTCCCCGGTGCGATTCACTCTGTAAATAACGTAATTCCACTTGCGGATGAGAAATTAATACGCGGATCAATTCCCCCGCGGTGTAACCGGCAGCCCCGGCAATGCCCACTCTGATCATAACTCCTCCTTGCTCTTCTCGTTCACCGCATGATAAACCCGCAAAGGCATCGACAACATCCGGGTAAAACCCTTCACATCCTCTGCCGTCCAAGCCTTGTTCTCCTCCCCGTAACAAGCAAACGTGGCATCCATCAGATCATGATCTGACCGCACTCCCAACAATTCGAAACAATAGGGACGCATCAGAACCCGCACGTCACCCGAAACGTATCGTTGTGTATCTTTTAAGAAACTCTCGATATTCCGCATAACAGGTTCCCCGTACATGGCCTCGTGTAAAAACATCCCGTACCAGTTGGCCAGTTGTTCCTTCCAATACATCTGCCATTTCGTGAGCGTATGTTTTTCCAGTAATTCATGAGCTTTAATAATCATCAACGGAGCAGCCGCCTCGAAACCGACACGTCCTTTAATCCCCACAATCGTGTCCCCCACGTGGGTGTCACGACCGATTGCCCAAGCAGAGGCCAAAGCCTCCACCCGGCGGATAGCCTCGATTTTATCCGTGTAACATTCACCATTTACCCGGCACAACTCTCCCCGTTCAAACGACAAGATTAACTCCTCTTCGCCCTCCTTCTCCAAAGAAGAAGGATAAGCCTCTCCCGGAAGATACTCCCATGAATTCAATGTTTCTTTCCCTCCCACCGAGGTTCCCCAAAGTCCTTTGTTGATGGAATAAGCCATTTTGGACCAATCCCGCTCCACTCCTTTCGATTTCAAATAGGCAATTTCCTCTTCCCGGCTCAGTTTCAAATCACGAGTCGGGGTTATAATTTCCATTTCCGGGGCAAACACGGAAAAACAAAGATCAAAACGAACCTGGTCATTCCCGGCCCCCGTACTTCCATGAGCCAAGCCGTCCGCCCCGATCTCCTTCGCATAACGAACGATAGCCAACGCTTGGAAAGTACGTTCGGAGCTGACCGATACCGGGTAAGTCTTGTTACGCAAAACATTCCCGAAAATCATGTATTTAATACATTTCTCGTAATATTCCCCCGTGACATCCAGTGTCACGTGTTTCTTCGCCCCCAAGGCATACGCCTTTTCCTCGATCCCGGCCAGCTCACCGGGGGTAAATCCCCCGGTATTCGCCAATGCCGTGTAAACCTCAAGCCCCATTTCCTCGCTCAGGTACTTGACACAGTAAGAGGTATCTAATCCCCCGCTATATGCTAAAACTACTTTTTTCATGAATATAAATTACAAGTTACAAATTTGCCGTATGTTTCATGGCAGAGCGAGAAACCGGTAACCCGCAAACCGCCAACGTGGACCCCACAACATGACGCAGATGCTTGAACAAAGGCAATGACCTCCCCTTAGCCGCCTTTTTAGCCGCCGCCTGTTGTCTGGCCACGACCTCCGGATCATAAATCATCCCGGTACAAAGACACTTGGTCATGTTCGTCCGTTGCAATATGTCATAATTCACGCAAGACTTGCATCCGGCCCAAAACTCCTCGTCATCCGTGAGTTTGGCAAAAGTAACAGGCACGTAACCCAATGAAGTATTGATTCGCATCACCTGCTCACCAGTTGTCAAGCCGAAAAGCTTTGCTTGCGGGAATCGCCTTCGCGACAGATGAAAAGCAGCCTCCTTTATTTGTTTTGCTACTCCCAATCCCCGGTACGCCGGTACCACGATTAACCCGGAGTTCGCCACGAATTTCTGGTGACCCCATGATTCAATATAGCAGAAACCCACGAACTCCTCTCGATTCAGGGCGATAATTGCCTTTCCACTTCGGATTTTATCAGCAATATACTCATTCGTTCTTCTGGCTATACCAGTACCTCTTGCTTTTGCAGCATGATCAATCGCATCGTTTATCGCTGTCACGTATGACAGGTGTTTCTCGGATGCAACTACAACTTCAATCTTCATCTTTTTACAATTTAATCTAAATCATTCAAATTCTTTTTGATTACTCATTGTGCATATTTATTTATTCACTGCGCAAATATATGCATTAATATGCGGCAAAAACAAATATTTTCTCATTTTTTTCACCAAAAGAAAAGAAAACGCCTTGACGCCCACCACCAACAAACAATCAAACAATATATTACATGAAATAAAAACAACAAACAAAGTGCCACTCATTCCAAATACCACAAGCATTACACGAAGAAAACGTACTAATTTCACCATCTCTAAAACATGAAGAAAACGATCGGAACAGTTATATTGAATAAATATGCAATATCATCAAAAACTTTTTATTCAAAATCGCATACGGAAATCCATTAAAAATTCGTAATATTGTAGTTTACTATCAGACATAAACTTATGTATAGACTATTCTTCTTTTCGATTTTAGCAGGATTCCTATCAAGTTGTGAGGATTCACGCGGAGTAAGCCCTACTCCGGGCCCTTACTCGTATGTCCGGATTAACACGTTCACGAAAGACAAAATGACCGACCAATACTTTTGGGCGGATGAAGTCAAGGACAAAAACATTGATCCAGATAGTAACCCAGCGGAATATTTCGCTACCATGAAATACCCCGAGGACCAATGGTCACGCATCACGAGTTCCAAAGGTTTGGGAGAAATTGCCGACGCCTCCGGGTATGACGAAGGTTTTGGCTACAACTTGACTTTCTGGGAGAAAGAGGGCTACATATTCGCGGATGTCAATTTCGTTTACCCGAATTCTCCAGCAGCAAAAGCAGGACTAAAACGGGGAGACCTGATCACTCACATGGACGGGGAAAGGATCACGACGGAAAATTACACAAATTTGTACTACGCATCCCAGCTTTCTCTCGGGCTATCAAACGATGAAGTATCAGAACCGTACGAAACGAAAAAGCTGACCGCCCAAACATACACGATCGATCCGGTACTTGATTACGGGTTGATTCCCTTGGAGAACCAAACAATCGGGTACATGATCTACACGGATTTCGTGTTCCGCGGTAACACGTCGCTGGCACAACTGAACAACGTGTTCCAAACCTTAAAATCAGCCAATATTGACGAATTTATTTTGGATTTACGATATAATCAAGGCGGGTACATTTTTGCTGTAAAACAACTATGTTCACTTCTCGCCCCGGAAGAAGTCGTGGAAAACGAAGAACTGCTTATTCACAAAAGCTGGAATAAAGCATATCAAGAAAAATACGCCGACGATCCCGCCCGGTTGGAAGAACATTTTGACAAAACGGTGCCCCTTGACTCCCGTCTAAACTTGAAACGCCTGTGGGTGATCACGAGTAAAGTGACCGCATCAGCCGCCGAAATGCTGATCAGTGCCTTATCCCCATACATGGAAGTAAACGTCGTTGGCGACATTACCATGGGGAAAAATATGGGTGGAATCATCTACACGCCTAACGACAAAGACTTACAGAACTGGAATATCATGTTGATCTCCACGGAATACAGAAACAGTCGGGGAGAATCCGTCAAAGGCGGTATCCCCCCCATGTTCCCCATCTTGGAACAATTTCACCATCAACACCAACTAGGAGATAAAGAAGAACCCTTGCTGGCTGCAACCCTTCAACTCATCACGCAGGATGCGATTGCCACTCCGGTCATGAATAGTCGGAGCAGTAGAAGTCTCGACACGGGTACCCCTCGCCGGATTATCCCAAAATTCGTGCAGGCAAAATCTAGGTTATTACTAGGGATAGAAAACTAATTCACACGGGAGAGTCCTCAAAATTCAGTTTGTATTTGCAGGTAGCTCCCTATCCGCTTTTCACTTTTTACATTTAAAAATGCAGAGGTGAGATGAAAAAATTTTGTCCCATCTAATGTAAAATAATGTTATCACTATATGATCAAATTGCCATTTCAGAGTGAGCCGCTCCCATTCCCCTCCCATTCCGCCCCTATTCCCCTCCTATTAAAATAACGAACAATTATACTTATATAGTATACATTAACAAGAGGGTAAATGTATGATAACTGTTTAATACAATTATTTTAACAGGATCAGAAATAAATCCTATCCGAATTCCGCTTTTTGGGGGACAAATCATTACTTACCCGCGTGTTCCGAACGTGCGAAAAAACAAGACTCTCACCCCCATACTAATCATCATGTAAAATCCTTGCCTCGATACAGCAAGAGGGAATCGGCCCGAGAAAACGGGAATCCAATGAATTGCCCCGGTTATCGCCCAACATGAAGTAATAATCTTTTTGAAAAACATAGGAAGTCAATTTATCCGGATCGGCAACACATTCCGGTCCCCGCAGCAGAGAACCGTATAACATCCGGTTCTCTAGAGTCAACTCGATTCTCATCCCCTTGTAAGGCAACTTGTAAGGCCCCCAATGCCGGAAACTCCATCCGCAGGAATCCGCGAGAAACACTTTCCGCCGGGTTTCCCCGCGTTGACGGAACACAAGACTATCGACCACCCCTCCTTGACGAAGACGATCTAACATTGTTTTATCAAGCGACATATACACGGCATCTTCAGAAACCGAATAATCATCCGAATTCATAAACAATGACAACTCTTTACACGCCTCCCGGAATCTCATATAGTCCGAAAAATAAGCCATATAACGCAAACTCAACGTTTTGTCCTCCTCTCGCTCTTTCCCGTTAATGACAGCACGTCCCTCCTCCACGGAGACGACATCACCCGGCAAACCGATGCACCGCTCGATGTGAATCCGGGAGGAATCCACAGGAGCATAATACGCCAAAATATCATTTTTCTTGGGTTTCCAAAAACCGATCATTTTTATCCGGTCCTTTGCCGCAAACTTACCGGTACGGTATTTACTGGAACGCGTGAACATCGTGACCAAAGGCCATTCCTCGACAGCCGAAAGATAGATACCACCATACCGCCACTTCTCGCCCTGCACGGTCACATTACTATTCAGCACGGGCAACATCGATTTTGTGGGCACCAGATAGGTCTCGTAAAACATAAACTTTGCACTCAGATACAAGAGTAGCACGAGAACCACCATGAATAAAGCGTAACGATCATACCGGGTATCAAAAATCAAAATACCCAAAATAACAAGCAACAGCACAGAAAGGAGTAGCCATAAATATTGCAAGAAAAGTACAGACAATATTAACAACACTCCAATCAATCGATCACGTTTATTCATTTGCTACAGTTTTTATCTTTATAAGCCGTATATGGCCAACTACCCCCTGATGTAAAGGTATAAAAAACTGCACAAAATCGCATTTATCCTATCTTCTTTTTACCAAAGTTCCCCGCCCGGTCACGTTTTGTTTGGTAATCTGCGGATTCCCGTCATAGATTAGAATGCCAGCCGAAGAAATCTCTGCCTCTAACTGCCCGGAAATGGAAACTTCAGCCTTGGCAGCCCCGCTAATTTCGGCATCACAATTTTTCACACGCAATTCCCAAGCTTTCAGCGTAGCAGCGGAAGACATTTCCAGATCAAACTGCTCCACCTCACCTTTAAGTTCTAGTCTTGCAGCGCCGGATGCTTCCACGTCAACTTCACTTCCTTTCACCTCCAACTTCACGCTCCCTGCACCGGATGCCACGATTTCCAGTTTATTCACGGTAAAAGGCGAACTTCCTTCCAAACGCCCAGCTGCTGCCACGTTTATATCCGTGATAATAGGCATGGACACGGAAACATTCATTGCCGTATATCCCCGAACAATCACTTCCGGGTCAAGGAAAATATTCAATTGCCCGTTCTTTATCTCCGTTTTTATATAAGGAATAATATTATCATCCGCCTCCACGGTAATCCCTTCCGTTTTTCCTTGTGATACATACAAGGTGATCGACTGTTGAACGGAAACACGGGTAAACGGCTGATCCGCCTGACGATCATGCACCACAAGATACCCCGTTCCCTTGATTTTCTTCACCTCGGCAGAAACCCCCACCGCCATCAATATCCCCAATAAAATCAAACCAATCCTTTTCATAATTAACAATTTACGATTTATAATTCATGATTAAAAAGCGTGGACCTCGCAGGTGGAAATCTAAAATTTAAAATCTAAAATTATTCGAGTTTTCCTATCGCCTTCAGGTATTCCGATTCACACAATTTCAAAGCGGCCTTCGCATCCACCCATTCGCTCCAAGCCTGTTGCCATTGGGCCTGAGCCTCCAATAAGTTTGTCAGATTTTCCATTCCTACCTCATACTGATCCTCGGACACTCTCAGATTTTCCTTTGCCTGCTCCAAGGCAGATTCCGTCAAACGTATCCGGGTTTGGGCATCATTCAGCTTAAAACGACTTCCGGCTATTTCCAATTGCATCATTTCACCCAATCGCTCTTTATTCAAGCGACTCATTTCTTCCTCGGCCTTCGCCACCCGAACTTTATTCCGTCCCTCTCCCCAGTTGAAAATAGGTATTGCCACGGACGCCATTGCACTAAAAGAACCGGAATTGGAATCGTCACCATTCAGTTTCAAGCCACCGCCATAACCGTAACCCGCGGAAACACCCACTTGAGGCAGGAAATCGGCACGGGCCACGTTGATCTCCTTCCGTTTCACCTCCACCTGTTTCTCCAACATGTTATAATCCGGCCTTTGCTCCAGCCCGTCCGGCAACGCCAGCACACCGGGCATTATCGTGGCCGATAGTGAATCGGTCAGTACCAATTCGGTATTCAAATCCAATCCCACCAAACGACAAAGATTCATTTGAGCCAACTGCTTTCCATGTTCCGCTTGCTGCAGTTGTAACAAGGCATCATTATATTTCACCTGAGCTTTCAACACATCATTCAACGGGGCCATCCCCGCCTGCTGAGCATCTTCCAAGTTCTTCACCAACTCGTTCACCACCGACTTGTATTTCCGGGCAACCAACACCAATTCCTGTACCCGGACACATTGCCAGTAAGCCTGTTCCAATTCGACAAGCACTTCCGAACGATTCAACCGAATATTTTCCTCGGCAAGCTCTTCCCCAAATTTAGCAGCCTGATGTGCCGCCCGGATTTTCCCCCCCATAAACAAAGGTTGTTGCAATTGAACCGATGCCATATATACCCCTCTCAAAGAAAGCGTCAACGGGATATCCGGTAGAAAAGCATATTCATGAAAGACCGGTTTTCCATCCGTCCCCATCACGGGTTTTCCGTCAGCACCGATGACAACATTGGGTTGCAATTTCCCGTCAGCACCAGGCACGTAAGTCGGCAGATACCCCCCGCTTAATTTGTATTCCTGCTTTTTCTGATGATACAGATAAAAGCCCGATGCGGAAAGTTTCGGCAAATAATTGGCCCCGTATTCTTTCTTGGTCCACACGGCCTTCTCTTTTTGCTTTTCCGCGATAGCCAATTGTTTGCTATATTCAAGAGCCATCTCTCTGCATTGCTTTAAGTCCAACTGCCGCTGGGCACGTGAAGGAGCGAAAGCCAATAACAACCCGATTGATAATATAATAAAACGCATAGTGTAAAATTTAAAATCTAAAATCATAAATTAATCAGCTTTGATTTTAAAGAACAACGAATAGAACACCGGCAAAATCACCAGAGTAATCACCGTACCGATAAACAATCCGCCCATAATCGTCACGGCCAAAGCCCCGAACATATCATCATTAATCAAGGGTATCATCCCCAAGATCGTAGTCATCGCCGCCAAGAAGACCGGACGTAAACGAGAGGAAGAAGCATCCAAAAGAGCCAGGAAACGATCTTTCCCCGATCGAATCTGTATATCCACCTCGTCTACCAATACCACCCCGTTTTTAATCATCATTCCGACCAATCCCAAGGCTCCAACGATAGCCACAAACCCGAATTCCTTACCGGCCAACAACATTCCCAAAACAACCCCGATAATCGCCAAGGGTAAACAAAGAATAATCATCAGCGGCTTCTTGAAATCCTTGAATAAAGCGATCAGGATAGCTAGCACCAAAACAATTCCCAACGGTATATTTTTAAACAAATACTGTTTGGATTGCGTGCTTGCCAAATACTCCCCTTGCCATTCCGTGGAATAACCGGGTGGAATATTCAACTTTTCAATTTTGGGCAGCAAACTATTCCGCACGTCATTTGCCGTATAGCCGGGCGCGTTATTACACTGTGCCGATATAGATCGCTGCCCGTTATACCGCCTAACTACCGGGACCTCCCATGAAGCAGTGATCCCGTTTGTCGCTTGGTTCAAAGGAGTAGAACCCACGACGGCAGTCATCACCTCATCCGTCGAAATCATTCCCATCATCAACTCCTTCACGGTTTCCAGACTCAACATATTCGTCGAAGGCACGAGGCTCCATACGGGAACATTATTCAAGCGCCCCGGACGTAACCCGTCTTTACCCATACTTTTAATATAAATCGGCAAATCATGCTCTCCCTCGTAATACGACCCGACAGGCAACCCATCCGTGGTGGCCAGTAAAGCCAACCCGACATCCTCCCGGGAAAGGTTCGCCACGCGGGCTATCGGCTGATAATAATCCACGTTCAGCACGGGCGTCATCGGTCCCCAGTCATTCGTCACCAACATCGTCGTGGAATCCTCATTCATCAACTCCTCCACCTCCCCGCACAAACGTTTCAACACGGCAGGGTCCGGACCGGTAATCATAAACTGTACCGGATAATCCATATACATCAAATTATATTGCTTCATCCGGACATACGCCTCCGGGTAATGCTCCGAAAGATATACCTGTAATGAATCGATATTCGACTTCAATGTCTCGGGAGAAGTAAAATCCACGATTAACTCCCCGTAACTTAAAGCGGGTTCTGCCACCGTTCGTACGAGATTATACCGGGAAGGCGTTCCTCCCAAACTAGTCGTAACAGCCGTAATCTCCGGACGACTAGTTAAATATTCCTCGATAGAAGCCAAATCCCGTTTCACCGTCTGGGGATTCGTCCCGTAAGGCATTTTATATTCTATATACAACTGATTATAACTCAAGTCCGGGAAAAATCCCTGTTGCACGAACCGGAACAGATACATACTAACAACCAGCAACAGGACGATCCCACCAATCACCCATACCCGGTGACGCACGGAAAACTGCAACGTATTCCGGAAAGCCTTGTACACCCGGGTATCGTACATTTTCGTCTCATCTTCCACCTCTCCCGGCTTTACCCTTAAGCCCCGGTCCGCCTGTATCGGGACATACGCCAAGGCAAGAATCCAGCTCAACCACAAGGATACGGCCAAAACGATAAACAAATCCCGAACATACTCTCCCGTGGTATCGGGAGATAAAAATATCGGCAAGAAAGTAAGAATCCCTATCGTGGTCGCTCCCAGCAAAGGCCAAGCCGTCTTCTTCGTGATATTCACCAAGGCTGCCGGCTTGGGAATCCCCTTCTTCAAGTCCACGAGAATCCCATCCGTGATCACGATCGCGTTATCCACCAGCATCCCCATCGCCACGATAAACGAGGCCAGTGAAACCCGTTGCAATGTCCCATGCATCATGTACAGCACGAGTAACGAGCCCAACACGACAATCACCAGACCGGCCCCTATGATATACCCGCTCCGGAATCCCATGAAAAGCATGACTACCAAGATCACGATAACCACCGATTCGATCAAGTTCACCATGAACACGTTGATAGCACTCTTCACCCGTGCCGGTTGAAAAAATACCTTTTGAAAATCAATCCCCGCCGGAATAATATCTTCTTTCAACTCGGCCAATTTGGCATCTACCTTCTTTCCCAGTTGAAGGATATTCCCGCCTTCCTCCATAGCAATCGAAATCGCTATCGCCGGCAAGGTATCATATAACAAGCCTTCCCGCTCCGGTTTCACGTAACCTTTCGTGACACGGGCCACATCCGACAACCGGATTTGATCCTGTTCGTGTCCTTTGATCAGCAGGTTTCGAATATCCTCGATCTCCTTATAAGCCCCATTCACATTCACCCGAACCCGTTTTTCTCCACTATCGAAATAACCAGAGTAAACCGTTTTATTCTGCCCGTTCAGAGTCATGATTATCTCTGCCGGATGCACGCCCATGTTGGCCATCTTATCCTCCAAAAACTCCACGTTTATACAGGACTGACGTTCTCCATATACATCCACACTGCTCACCCCGTCAATATCCAACACGGAACGACGAACCAGTTCAGCATAATCCGACATTTCCTGATAATCAAAACCATCGGATGTCATGGCATAAAACATCCCGTACACGTCCCCGAAGTCATCCATCACGATGGAAGGTTGGGCCCCATCCGGTAGTTGAGCTTGCGCTCCCATGACTTTTCGGCGTAAAATATCCCACTTCTGTTGCAACTCCGCCAAGGGGACCGTACTACTCAATTCTACCATAATCTCCGACACGTCATCCATCGAACGAGAGGAAACATGATCCAAGTCTCCCATCGAACGAATTGCCTTCTCCAATACATCCGTCACTTCCAGCTCCACTTGATAGGCAGAAGCTCCCGGATAGGCCGTCACCACCATAGCCTGCTTCACGGTTATCGCCGGATCCTCCAACTTACTCATCGTGAAAAACGAGTATATCCCCCCAACAACCAAAACGAAAACAAAGAAGTAGACAAAAGCTCTATTCTTTAAAGCATATTCCGTAAAATTCATTGTATTTTGTTGCTTTGCAACGTTGCAAGTTGACCGGTTGCAAGTTGCAGGTTAATTTAGTTTTCAATATCTATAATAACTTGCCGACATTAGAAGAGGACACGGGAGGTAGCAAACGGACTTTTTGCCCTTCCTTCAAACCGTTCACCCCGGCAGAAACAATCCTTGTACCCGAGGCCAGATCCGATTCCACGATGACTTGCCCGTCTTTATCCAGTTCGACAACTTTCACGGGATTCATCCTCACGGTTGTTTGGGTTGTATCATACACCCACACGTATGATTGGTCCTCTTTTTGAAATAAAGAAGAGATCGGGATAATAGATAGTCCCTCCTGGCCCGGCTCGAAACGAATGGTCACGCTGACACTCATGCCTGCCGCCAGATTCAATTTCTCATCCGGTTTCATCCGGAAACGTACCCGGAAAAGTTGATTATAATTTGCTTGTTGTGTTATATCCAGTAATTCCAAGGGAATCTTTACACCCGGGAAGACATCCGCCTCGCAATAAAACTCCTTAAAGCTCTCCCGACGAATAAAATCACTGGATGGAATATCAATATTTACCTCGTAGTAATCATTATTAATCATCGACAACACGGGAGTCCCGGTATTCACAATCTCATGAGCACCGAAAAACTTTTTCTGGACATACCCATCAAAAGGAGCCTTCAACTTCGTATCGTTCAACGCATTCAGATTCGCATGATACAAAGAGGCTATCCGCTGCTTTGCCGCCACGGCCTTGTCGTAATCATTCACGGGAACACTTTTCCGGTGATACAACTCGATCACCCGATCCGCTTCCTCCGTCACCTGCGTGTACTCCGCTTTTGTTGCCTCATACTGTAATTTGTAATCCCTCGGATCTATCTCAGCCAACACTTTCCCTTTCTTCACGAACTCCCCCACTTCAGCGTTGAAACGTAGAATAGGTCCCGCCACCCGGAAGGCCAACTGCACATCTGAAGCTGCCTTGATTTTCCCGGGATAGGTCGTACTACACTCCCCATCATACTTCTGCACCTCTGCCGTCTTTACCAGTTGCGAGATCTCCAAGCCCGGGGTACCCCTCCGGCAAGACATCGCAACAAGTAAAACTCCTGAAACAGAAGCCCACTTCAATACCGAAAACACTGTCTTATTCATATATATAAACTTTTAAATCGAGTATATATACTCAAAAGACCATGTTAAAGTTTCTATAAAATCATTTATTCCCCGTATAGACCCACTTGATCGCATCGCCAAGAAGCACCTGATCCTTGTTTCCCTGATCCGTCAACACGATTCTACATTCCCCGACAGGCAACTTGAATAGCCCCAGGGAAACCCATCCCACATGCTCTTTTATATCAGCAGAAACCTCCTGCTTCTTCCCTCCAATATTCACGACGTAATGCTGTTTTATCTCTTCCGGCTCCGTTTCTGTTACAGAAGAAACTGAAATAGAAAAGAATCCACTTCCCCTACCACCTCTCTCTTGTTCCTCAATTCGATGCGCAAAAACTTTCGGGGGAATATACGCTAATATTTCGTACTCTCCTTCACGTTCAATCCGGGCCGTCCATTCCATCGTCGCCTTACTTCCCTGTAACATAAAAGCGTGAGTCAACTTATTCAATCCATAAGCCTGGGAATTAATCATATGTTTCGGAACAACTTCAACCCCTTCCCTTATCGTAAGATTTGTTCCCAACTCATATTTCGATTCTTGCAAAGGAGAAATCAGATTTTTCAACCGTTTCCGGGAAGAAGGAGAAATTAATTTAAAATTTTCATCCTCGTTATCCACAACAATTTCCCCGGGAACCGGCATAAAATAAGAACGATCCAAATCTTTTACAAACTCGGTCGTATCCGTAGTTTTTGATCTACCCAGCATACCCGACATTAAGAAATTCGTTGGAAGATTATTCGATATATTTGTATTAAACATGACCGACATACCTTTCATCACCACGGCAATCTGTTTACCGGTTCCCGCTTTAATCAAAAAATTTCGAGTAGACACTTTCTCAACACCACTACCCTGCCTACGCATATTTATTCCCCCTGAAGACATCATTTCCCGAGTCTCGAAAGAAACAACACCATCAATATCACTGTCATTAAAAACACTCACCGATACCCGGGAAAACATATTATCCCAATCATGCATCACGAAATTTCCCGAGGACGTAACAACAGAAAGGCCGTCACCTTCATTCTCTTGAGAGGTAATATTTTCCACCTTAAAATCTCTGACAAAGAAAACAGGTATTTTACGATTCTCATACCATTGAGGCAAAACATCCATCCAGTCAACACCAAATTTCTCGACAAACTCCCGGTTCATCTCGTCAAATTCAACCTGTCGGAAACGATTTTCTCGAATAAACGTTGTCAAAAATTCTGCAATTTGTTCCGTGGGTATATTTCTCACGCTCAACAAACGCAACAATTCCCGAGTTTTTCCATGTAAAAGAGTCGCCGCCTCGTAAGGGTTATCCAAACGATCTCGGAAAAGATCACCCACACTACGTCCGGCAAACCGTTCAACTTGGTCCCTATCAGTATAAGAGACAAAGAACGTGTTCGACTTCTTTAACGCATCGGTCAATATCGTATTAATTGCCGGATATTCCGCAGAATGTAATGCCATCGTCTGTTCATAAAACATGGGGCTAATCGTGTACAAATTACCAACACTTGAATTAGTAACCCCTCGACTCCACAAAAGAGAAGGCGAAATAAACGAATATAATAACAAACTTGCCTCATTTACATTATAACGATAATCATTCAAGAACATCGAAGACAACGAACTAACCAGATCAGCACTAAGCATATCCTCCATAGAATTATAAAAAGATGACATCTCAGGCAACATACGTTTTTTAAAAGCAGCCCTCGCTTTATGATCACTCCACATCCCGATTCCCCGTTCCGGTAAAAACAACATACCGGGCTGGGCCATCTCACTTCCCCCTTTATTGGGACGAGCAAAACCGGAAAAAGAGACCGGAGTTTCCACCAATGTCAGTTGAGAATAAGGATACGTGATCCCCATTTGTTCCTCCACGTTATAACGGGCATCACGAATGATGGCAGGAATGGAATCACTAATTTCCTCGAATCCCCGCAAAAGCTTACCATGCCCCGTGAAAAGATAAAGTTCATATAATGTAGAATCAACTACAAGATCATACTTCTCAAAATTCCCGATACAAAGACCCATCCCGGGTAAAGGAATTTCTCCTGTAAAACAGACACACCCTTCTTTCGTCTCCCGCTTTCCGGGAGCAATAACCGTTCGCCCATCTGTCGATGCCACCCGTAAGGAGTAGGAAGTAAAATCGGGCAAAGCATCATACGGGGACGCAGGATTCACCGACGGTCGGGCTACCGGGTACCAAAGACATTCCGGGGTAAGCACCGTGAAATCATCCCCGACAAAAGCGAACCGCTTTCCTGCAGTAGAACGATGTCCGGGAATGGGCTGCAATTGAAATAATTTATCAAAATCCACGTCCAAATAACACACCCGCTCATCAATCCCGCCACTATACTCCACGGTTAATTTCACATCCTCACCAGGTAACACCCTTCGTGCAACACGAATCACTTGATTCTCTCGCTCAAACGTCACGTCTGTCCCATTTTCTTTTATCACAGACACCACCAAAGCCGGGTTCAAGTAAAGAATAAGTTCTGATAATTCTTGATTCCCCTGATTTTTGACAAGAAGCGTACTCTTCCCGGACAGCACATTTCCCTTTTGCTCCACCTCCAAAGTATTTGAAATCAAGTTCCCTTTCGGAAATTTCTGATATTTATTATAAGTTTCGGCATAAAGTTCCCGAACATTCTCCACGTTCTCTCGTGCCATGTAAACAACACCCCCGAATAGTATCCCCAACACGAAACAAGCGACCGCCACCATCATCCCCCGTTTCCGGTTCACCGGACGATTCGGTAAACGTTGAAACATCAACACGGCCAATCCCGCAAATCCCATCCCCACCAATAACCAGCAAACCCGCTGCATGAGATAAAGGGCCATTCCCGGATGTCCCGTCACTTCAGAAAAAGCATTCGGTAAAGACAACCCAAACGGATCAAAAAGTCCTTCCCGCACCTTGCCCAACTGAAACAGAAATACCCCAAACACAGCCAAAAGAATCAATATACTAAGTCCCCGGTGACGAACCCACGTATGAATGAAGAAAGAGAAACCCAAGGCAAATACCAAAGCCGGAAAAATCATCGTGAGCCAGTAAAAAGGATAAAGCCAGAAATTAAAAGGAGACTCACTCGCGAAAATATGTAACAACATCCCGATAACAAGAGAAATCCCCGCCATTGTCATAAAAGTCTTCGCAAATCCCAGCATCATCCCCACCACGTAGTCCGCATTACTCTCCGGACGATAATAAACCGTGTCCATCGAATCCATCTTCCTCTCCTTTCCAAGAAAAGACCCGGCTAAAAAAATCAAGGGTACAATTTGTAAGATTGTGAATAGATAAGCATTTTCATGAGGAAGATAAGACGATAAGGTCACCAACCCACTATTTATCCCATAAAAGATATTGGTTTGGGCCAAGACCTGATAAAGTATAACAATCAGAAAAAGCAACAACAAGAACAACCGAAACATCCAACTTCTCAACAACAATCTCGAATTATAACAAGCAACGGTTTTTAAGTTATGAATGTCCATGATATAAAAGATTAAAAATTTATGAATCAAGACGCCACACTCTATTATACAATATTACCTATAATAAAGGATAAATACAAACGTATCTTCATAATTTATTAATAATCATACCAGCCTACAATAGTATATTCTCCAACAGACATTCGCAGGAAGGCATCGAAAAACCGGAGAGAAACATTTAATCGAACATTTCTCCCCGGTTTTCCTCTATTACAATAGGAATAATTCCCAATTTCTTACAGCATTCTATTTATTTTGTGATTTTTTTGTCAAAAAAATGCGAGATGTTTACTCTCCCAAAAACTCTTTAATACGTTTCAGAAGTTTCTCGTCGTGAAGATCACGTCCGATGATTGTTCCATCCTGAGCAACAAGGAGAGTAAAGGGTATACCGTGAATATTGTAAACTTCAGAGGCAACGCTATCCCAACCTTTGAGGTCAGACATGTGGTCATAGTCAAGATTCATGCTCTTGATGGCATTAAGCCAGTTGGTCTTCTCTGAATCGAAAGAAACACCAACCATACCAAGTCCCAGAGCCTTATGGTCTTCATAAACCTTTTTCATAAATGGAATCTCCTTACGGCAAGGGGCACACCATGAAGCCCAGAAGTCAATAAGAGTAAGCTTGTTTTTCGATATGAAATTAGAGAGCTTCACGATCTTACCGTCAGGAGCCGCCATCTCCAGATCAACAAACTTCTTACCCTCAGCAGTCTTTGCCTCAGTTTCCAAGGCCTTGCGAGTCTCTGCGATTACAGCGTGATTGGCAAAAGGACCTTTTGCAGCCATATCGACCATCTTTTGCCTCATCTCAACTGTAAACGAGGGACCAAAACCATCCAGCACCGAGATACCAAGGATATTATCCATATTTGCAAGAGCAAACTCAGCCTTTGCTGCTATCATTTTGTCCATAATGGCATCAGCCTCACGCTCTGCCTTCTTACGTTCCTGTTCAGACAAGTCAGGATTATTTGAAGCCTTTCGCAATGCCAAAACCGGTTTTGTAATCTCATCCTCCTTTTTACGCTGAGCAGCCATTCTGTCGTTGAGAGGTGATCCATAGACAGCGTTCCTATTATTGTGTAAATTATCAATATCGAGGAAGACATTGACGGTAGCATCAGGCTCAGCAAAGAACCCTATACCTGTCCACACACGCTTATCTCCAGGTTTCACGTATGAAACAATCAGTTGATTGTTACTTACCATATTGTCATATCGGCAAGTAAAAGAGAACTTTCCGTCTTTTACCGTTGCAGTGTCAATCGTCACAGACTTCCTTGAATATGTCGCCAACGTAATCTTTGCACCATCATCTAAGCCATGTGTAGTACCTTTTACGGTAAAAGTCTTATTGCTTATATTCTGTACAGTCTCTTGTACATATTCGTAAAAAGCATCATCAGATGCTATCTGCACCTTCTGGACTTTGCCCTCTGGACTGATAAGGATAAATGTTGGATACGCCTGCACGCAGTACAGGGCGGCAATGTCATTGGCCTTCTCACTCTTAACATGGAGCCAAGGCATATCGTGTTCCTTGACTGCCTTGCGCCACTCCTCCTCTGTGTCTTTGCAGTCAACACTCAGAATGAACATCTTATCTTTAATCGGCTCATAGACAGCCTTCATCCTTGGTACAGCACTGAGACACCAGTGACACCATGAACCCCAGAAATCCAAAAGAACGTACTTGCCCTTATGGAATAGTGATGAGAGAGACAGGTCGTTGCCGTCCAAGTCCTTTGCCGTAAAGTCAAGAGCATCGCCACCATACTGCAGCATCTCCAGTTTCTTACGCTTGTTTTCCCGTTCCTCATCATAGGCAAATACATTCCTGATGTGGTACTTCATCACTCCGTTACGTGCCTTTTCGCTCAGGAGATTGTACAGATCCTCACCCGCAGAGAGGTTTAAGCAAGCGAGATATACCGAGTACGGGCTGTCAGGATGCTGAATCACATAGTCCTTGGCGATGTTCAATTTCCTCATCGATATCTTACCGAACAACGGACGATATTCGTTAAAAACCTCATCGTGATCGCCTCCAGCATTGATTTTCTCAGTACGCTCCTTGTCAAGTTGCCTAATCTCTTCATTAAGTTCCCGTGTCAGCATTCTGTAAGCTTTCTCTTCGTCAGCATAGGCAGATCCCTTTATGACTGCTTTATTCTTTATACTTCCGTTGACCGTGATATTCTCACCTGGTAGAATGGTCAACAAAGTTACATCTGCAACAAGATACGATTCCACTCCATTGGGATTCTTTTCAGCAAGCATCACATTGACAGCATAGTCATCAGCAACAGAGAATTCACACCTCCCGTTAGGAGCAATGATGGTTTCAATAGTGTAATCGTCAGGATGACTCGTATATACAGTTCGCAATATGAGTGTGTCGGTCTTCAGACCGGTAAAATGGCATCTGACGGTCGATTTATTTGACTGAGCCATAGCCATCACGGCAATGACACTCAAAATCAGAAAGAAAATAATTCTTTTCATAATCTATTTATTAGTATTATTCTTCAAATTAGGATTAGCTTCAAGTACTCTTGTCGGAAATGGGAACACCCACAGGTCAGACTCAGGAGAAAGAGTACGTATCTGGCCGGCAATAACGTGAATAATTGCAGACTTCCACTCACTATCAATATTCCAACGTTTACGCTGGATGAAGAGCCACGGGCCCCAAAGGTTCTCGCCGACATTAGCCTGCTTGATGCGTGCGATAGCGTCATCCTTTGTTGTCACAGCACCTTGGAGAGGAGTGAAATCCGCCTCCGGGAGGCGAGACTTACGGAGAATGTCAAGTGATGCCATGGCGTTGTCTATATCATCTTGTCGCAACTGTGTCTCAGCCTTCAAAAGATACATCATCGGAACAGAAAGACCAGAGGCATTCCAGTAGTTGCCCACACGCACACTTCTTGAGCATTTCCACCCTGGCAGGCCATACTGAGCACCATAGTCTTCCACAGGTTTGAGTACATCATCATAGTACATCAAATCAATCATTGCATAGCCCTTCTCTGCTTCAACCTGAGCCTCAGTCGACACGAAGTTAAGTGAAGAAATGACAGGGATGGCTGTATAAACCTCCTCGCTGTCAATACAATCATGGAGAGTATAGTAGAACGTACATCCATTGGCATCGGTATCCTGCACTGCATCAGAATAATAATTGTGCAGATTGCCATTGATGGCAAGTGCAGCATCTACAGCCTTCTGTGCACCGGCATAATCCTGCATAGCCATACAGATGTGTGCCTTGATGGCGTATGCCGCGGGCTTATTCATACGGACAGAGGCAACAGCGTCAACAGGGAGTACATCAAGCGCAATGGCATCATTGATGTCCTTGAGGCACAAGTCGAGACACTCCTTGACAGTCTTAGGACTCTGCAATTCCACAAGGTTGCAATCCTCTGTCATATAAATGACGGCTCTGTCAGAGGCTGCCGTGGCAGGATTGTAAGCCTTGGCAAATTTTTGTAGTACAAGGAAATGGGTATACGCACGCCACGCAAGAGCCTCAGCCCTCAATGTATTCTTCTTTGCCTCAGGCCCCGACACTGTAGCCAGTTGGTTGAGGAGAGGATTGCATACAGTGCCTATATAGTTGTAGCAATTTGAGTAGAATACGTCATTGTTTGTCAATGTAGCAAGGTTTGACAAGTCCTGCGGATCGTCAAAGAAACACTGTATGTATGTATTACGTACCTTGTTAGGTGCTGTCATTGCGGCTCCCATATCCATATTAGTATAGATAAGTTCACCACCGAGATTTGACACATCTGCATAGTCGATCGCAAACTGTTTGTTCAACAGGAGTTCAAGGTCGTCAGTATAGCTCAGAAGGTTGACACCTTTCTGGTCTATTTCTGTAAAGTCCGAACATGAGGCAAGCATCGTTGCCGCTGCCATGAGGCTATATATAATTTTCTTCATTGCTCTTGATGTTTAAAATGTGACATTGAGTGTGAAAACATAGCTTGCAGGATTGCTTACTCCAAGAGTCTCAGGATCAACATTCACCTTATTGGCACGCCAGATGAAACCCGGATTGTTGATTTGGAATTGAAGGTTTGCACGGGTGATACGACAAGGTGCAAGCCATTCCTTCGGGAAAGAGTATCCAAACACTATATTTCTAATCTTCACGAAGTCTGCCTTACGGACATAGATGTCTCCATCGGCAGTACATGGGCCGTATGAGATGCCGTACTGTCCCCATCCAGGAGTGTTGGTAGGATTCTCTGGTGTCCATGAGTTGATGAGGTACAGAGGCAAGGTGCAGTAACCACCGGCCTGCTGTTCTACCTCTGCGAGAGCACGCATGACATGTCCGCCATAATAAGCCACAAGCATAGAGGTATAGAATCCGTGCCACTCTATCCTGTTGTCAAGGGAAGACACAATCTTTGGATCGAGCTGACCACAGTAGGTGAGGACATCGGAGGAAGCCGAGTAGTCGCCATGTGATATGACATCATCCTTGCCGTACCACAGAGACTGCCCCGGGACACCGTAAGTGCCATCATCGATACCGGCAAAACGGTATGCCCATACAGCTGACGATGGATAGCCTTTCTTGAACTTTGTACCAATAAGAGATGAAGCGTATGCAGATACATCATCCACCTCTGTCACCTCGTTGGAGCTATGGGAGAAAGTGAGCGATGTTGACCAACCGAACCGCTCTCGTGAATATGGGCGGAACCAGTCTGCTGTCGCCTGAAGTTCGACACCCTTGTTCTGCATTGTCGCAGAGTTTACTAGGAGTGTGTAGTAACCTGTTGTAGGGTCAAGTGATTTAGTGCCGAAAACATCCTCAGACTTTTTCACGTAATAGTCAATGGCACCACGGAAGCGGTTGTTGAGGAAAGAAAAGTCAACACCAATGTTTGTAGTATATGTCTTCTCCCATGTCAGATTTGGGTTTGCTGGAGAGGAGACGCTGGCATATGGCAGTTTAGAATACTGGTTTAAAAATCCTGTATTAGCTGTGAGGACAGAAGTGACACCCTGGTAGATATTTCCTGTAGAACCATAGCTGAGACGTAGTTTCAGGAAGTTTATCCACTCAACAGACTTCATAAAATTCTCTTCATCCATGTTCCAAGCAGCACCGACAGAAACCAGCGGTTTGCCACGGAACTTGGCGTTCAGACCATAGACATCAGCATAGTCCTTTCGGAAAGAAGCAAATACGTTGTAACGGTCGTTGTATGTATATGTGATGTTAGCATATCCGGATGCAAAACGATGGCGAGACTCCTTGATGACATCCATTCCGCTCATGATGTATGGCCCATATGCAAACTGATTTGCAGGATATCCCCCCATGAAGTAGCTTCCATAGAAAATATCGCTGAGGTCGCGGAAGTTGGTTATAGATGATGTAGCAGTCTGTAACTGGTCGTCATAGCCTAGGTAGAGGGTATTTGCGCCTGTTGTCTTTGTCTCACGGAATTCCAAACCCGCAATGGCACTGACATGGTGTTTTCCGAAAGTTTTGGTATAGTTTATCTGACCACGCATTGTCCAGTAGTCGCCATCGGTGCTTTTTAGTTGTTTGAAACCACCGGATTCCATGACAGGAAACGATACATTACCGGCATCGTCAATAGTAGCATATGCATTCTTGATGACACGGGCAGCATGTGATTCAGCATCTGCCATCCAATCCTTTGTAGCGTGGTCATTCTCGTAAATGCCCTGTGCTGATACGGTCAGTCCGTCGATGACTTTGAAGAGCAACTCACCATGGAAAAGCAAATGGTTTCGGCGTGTCGTGACCGTATTGTTATAGAACTCTTCTACAGGATTTGAGGCAAGGCTTTCGAGACCTTCTTCCAAAGGATACAGCTCGTTGCCTTCGAAAGAGCCATACTGAAGCTTCACTGTTCCGTCCTCATTATAGAACGACTCGTATGCAGGACGTGTCCACGGGTCACTGTTCAATGACGAAGCGTCAGTACCTTTCTCTCGTGACTTGTTCATCACTGCATTGACATTAGCACTGAACGTCAACCACCTAGCGAGGTCGAAAGCGCCCTTGTAGTTTGCCGTGATACGTCGGTTAAATGCATTGATAACGCCTGAATTGTCATACTGATAGTTCAGTGTCAAATTGTTTTGGTTCTTTTCAGAACGTGAGCGAAATGCAAGACTGTACTCCTGGATAACCAGTCTCTTGTAGATGGCGTCAGCGTAGTCCTTGGCATAGTTGTTCTTTGACAATCTTTCCTTCAAGGCACTGAGTTCTGCCTCAGAGTATTCACCCACTGCAAGTTTGTAGTAACCATACTCCAGAGAGTTGACACTTTGATCTCCCCTCAGTGCAGTTTGCATGAATGAGTTCGCATTTGCAGCAGCATTGTCTCCACGGTAGAGAGCGTCGTAGTAGCTCGACTCCTTAGCCACCTGCTGCTCTGCGTTCATGTAGAAATTATCGTTATAGTCATAGTTGCGCTTATTGAAGATATTGACATTGGCCGTGAAGTCTATCTCCACATTACCTGTCTTGCTGGCATTCTTCGTCGTCACCACAATGACTCCGTTTGATGCGCGGGCACCATAGACCGCCGTGGCAGCAGCATCCTTAAGGACGTTGACTGTAGCTATGTCAAACTGATTCAGATCTTCGAGCTTACCTTCCATTGGCAGACCGTCAACGACAAGGAGTGGTGATGTCTCCGAGTACAGAGATGATGTGCCACGCACCTTCAGCTCACCACCGTAGGTAGAAAGGCCGGCGACCTTTCCTTCGAGCGAATTCACGATATTGGAATTGTAGCGTTCTGTCAGTTGGTCAGATGATATAACTACTGCAGCACCCGTCATCTTTCGCTTTGAAATATCCTGATAACCGGTCACAATGACTTCATCCACTTCCGTCACATCATCTTTCATTACAACCTCTAAATCCTCCCCTCCTTTACAAGTAATCTCTTGAGTCTTCATACCCACAAAAGAAAAAACCACCACAATATCATCCATGGCGGGAACTTCCATTTTAAAAACACCATCCGCATCCGAAAGTACTCCGATCATTGTTCCTTTAAGCAAGATATTCACACCCGGTATCGGTAAACCATCTTCACCAATAACTTTTCCTTTTATAACACAGGTCTTCTGATTTTCTTGATTCACATTCTTCTGTGATGTAGGTTTCACAACCACAATATCACCTTGGATCTCAAACGTGTAAGGTTGATCCTTTAAGATTCTTTCCAAAGCGGTTTTTAATGATAGATTCTCAAACTTGAGTGTCACGTTAGAAGCTTTCTGAATCTCAATCTCACTATAAATAAAATTTGCCCCGGTCTGTGTCTTGACTAATTTAAAAACTTCACGTAAAGGCATATCCTTCACGTCCAACGTTACACTTTTGGTCTGTGCCGAGACAAAATTCCACAAACCAAACAGCATAAACACCCCCAACAGCAACATGTTTTTGTTAATTCCATGTCGCAAAACTGCTATTTTCAAGAAAGGCAGTTTTTTTAATCGATTTTTTTTCATAAAATTGTACTTTAATTGTTTCGCTAAAAAGCAATGAAATTAATTACTTGAGCGGGAGATGTTCGCTGCATCTGCCGCTCGTTTTATAATAATTGTTCGCCCTAATATTTTAAACTTGATATTTGTCGTTTTCTCTATAAGAGATAATACATCTTCCAACGACTGATCCCGCTTCACTATACCCGTAAACGGATGATTTCGAAATTCTTCTGCTTCATAAACAAACTCCACATCATACCAACGAGATAATTGCCGGGTAATATCGAATAACGACATCCTCTCATACTCAAATGTACCGGAAACCCAAGAAGTATAAATAGACACGTCAACCTTCTGTTTTTCTAGCTTGTTCGTGGCCCGATCCAACACGGATTGTTCTCCGGGTTTCAACCGAATACTTGACTGATCATTTCGAAACTCAACACTTCCTTCCACCAACGTCGTGACAACCTTCTGTTCATCCGGATAAGCGGTTAGATTAAATCTCGTCCCTAACACACGCACCTCATTTTCTCCGGCATGTACCACAAAGGGGTGTTCCTCATCACGAGCCACCTCCAGATAAACCTCCCCTTTTACGTAAATCTCCCTCCTTTCCCCGGAAAAACAATTCGGGAAACGCACTTCAGAGGCAGAATTTACCCATACCCGAGTTCCATCCACTAACGTGAAATGATACTCGCCCCCAACGGGTACTGCAAGCGTATGATATTTCATCGGTCGATTCTCCAATTCACCTTGATCAAACCTTAACCCCTTTAAAGAATCATTCACTAACACCAAACCATCCGATGTCACAATACGAGAAGAAGTGGAAGAGGTCAGATCTATCGTTTTCCCATCCTCGTATTGTAAAATTGCCTTCACCCCACCGGGAGTAATACCCATTTGTGACACCAACGTTTCAGGCTGTTCTGCTTGTCGGGTAAACTGGAAAACAAACATCAGCAATAACGCCACAGAAGCAGCAACCACTGAACCAATCGTCCACAACAACCACCGCCCCTTTCGAGGTTGGATAGCCAGAGAATCTTCAAGATGTTTCCATGATACTTGAAGGTCTATTTTCTCATGTGCCTGGACTGATTTCAACATCTTCTCACTCTCCCGAATTTCTCGGAATAAGCGCATCGCATCCACATCGCTCTCCAACCTTTCACGAAGTAATTCCGCATCGACAGGAGAAATCGTTCCGGCACTATATTCTGCAATTAATTCAAATATCGACTTATCTTCCATGTCTCATAAATTTTATACATATTCCCAAAACTTCAAAATGGGTGACACAAATCAAGAAGAAAAATTAAAATTTATCTTTCAGAAGAAAAGAACGAAAGGAAAAAAAGACAAAATGTCTTACCATCAAGAGATTTACGCAACGCTTGAAGTGCTCTTGCATAATATGTTTTCACGGTATTCACAGAAATCCCCATCTCCTCGGCAACCACCTTATAAGGAGTATTATTAAAAACAATCGCTGTAAGAACCTTTTTCGGGTTAGCAGGCAAATCTTCAATAGCCGCATATAAATATTCCTTCATCTTCTCTAATTCCACGTCACGAGACATTTCTTCCAAAAAGTCATCAATATGCAACTCTATCTCCACGAAATACATCCTTTCCCGATCCCGCATAAACTGCAAAGAAGCCTTACTTACCGCCCCGAACAGATAAGCCCTCAAAGATCCCGTAAAAACTTGTCCCCGCTTATTATTCCACAAGGATATAAACACCGTCTGAATAATATCCTCCGCATCTTCCACCGAAATCAAATAACGCATGACATACGTACACAATGCTTGATAATAAGTATCAAACATCATCTTCATACACCTCTCGTCACCTGTTTCTAACAGTCGAATTATTGTTGTTTCTTTTATATCGGGCACGATGCTACTCCTTTACGTGGCACGGTAAAGTTAAAATTATTCCCGCTATTTGCAAAACAAATCCCTCTTTCTGATTTTTAATTTACACCTTTCACCTTTGATTTATAATTTTACCTTCTATTCTCAAAATCTAAAATCGGAAATCATAAATCAATTCAGTCTTCCCGTCGCCTTCAAGTACCTCGTCTCGCTCAACCGCAACTCGGCCTTCGCATCGATCCAATCACTCCATGCCTTCTGCCACTGGGCTTGAGCCTCCATATAGTTCGTGATCGTCTCCATACCCACCTCATACTGATTCTTGCTCACCCCCAGATTCTCTTCTGCCTGACTCAACGATTTACGGGTCAGTATAACCCTTGTGTGGCAATCCTCGATATTATAGCGGGCTCGTGCAATCTCCAGAAGCATCATTTGAGACATCTCCTCTTTCTTCAATCGGCTCATCTCCTGTCCTGCCTTCATGGCTTTAATCTTTCCCCGGCCTTCCCCCCAATGATAAATCGGGATCTTCACGGAAGCCATCGCCATGAAAGATGCCACGTCCTCCCTCTGTCCGTTCAGAGATATTCCCCCGGAAAATCCATAAGAAGCGGAAACTCCCACTTCCGGCAAGAAATCGGAACGAGTCAATGCCACCTGTTTCTCCTTCAATTCCACGTCTTTCTCCAACAAATTATATTCAGGACGTTGCTGCAATCCCTCCCCGGCATTCAGCACTCCCGGAGTCACCTCCCCGCACAAAGAATCACTTACCTGTATCGATGAATAAAGGTCTATCCCTATCACCCGGCAAAGATTCATCCCCGCCAATGCCTTCCCGTTTTCCGCCTTTTGCAACATCAACTCGACTTCGTTCAACTTTACTTGCGCCTTCAACAAGTCATTCCGGGAAGCCATCCCCGTTTCATAAGCATCCGTCAAGTTCCGCACTAACTCATTGACCACGGCCTTGTACTTCTGAGCAGAAGTCACTAATTCCACTAGACGCACGTATTGCCAATAAACCTCGTCCGCCTCGGTAATTACTTCCGCACGGGTATATTGCTTATTCAACTCGGCCATTTCCTTCCCGATCGTGGCCATACGATAAGCTGAACGAATCTTACCTCCCATATAAATCGGTTGCTCCAACATCGCTCCCGCAGAATAAACCCCTCGTAACCCTAACTCCAACTCAATATCCGGCATAAACGCATATGTTTTCGCCAAAGGCAACCCATCCTTTCCCATCACCGGAAGTTTCGTTGCCGGATCAATATATAGATTATAAACCAACTCCCCATTGGCACCCGGTACGAACGTTGGCAAATATCCCCCGTCAATCGTGAACGAACTCTTTTTCTGCATATAAGCATATAACCCGGTAGCCGAAAGCTTCGGCAAAAAATTCGCACGATAAGCCTTTCGCTCAAATTCAGCTTTCTCACCCTGTTTCGTGGCAATCGACATCTTTTTACTACTCTCCAATGCCATCTCTCTGCACGTCTCCAAATTCAACGAAATTTGTCCCCGAACAGGAGAAATACCCATAACCAGCAATATGATCAACAAATATCTCATAACATTTAATTTTTCCTTTCCTTAAAAAATATCGCGTACAACACAGGAATAAACACCAGCGTGATCACCGTTCCTACCAACAAGCCCCCCATAATCGTAACGGCCATCGAACCGAACATATCATCACCCAATAACGGGATCATCCCCAATATCGTTGTCAAAGACGCCATCATCACCGGACGGAAACGAGAAGAAGAAGAGTCCAGCAACGCCTGTGTCTGGCTCTTTCCGGAAGCAATCTGCAACCCGATCTCATCTAGTAGTACCACTCCGTTCTTAATCATCATCCCGACCAACCCCAACGCACCGACAATCGCCACGAAACCAAACTCCTTACCACTAATCAACATTCCCAGCACGATCCCGATAGCAGCCAAAGGTAAACAACAGAAAATAATAATCGGCTTGCGAAAATCCTTAAACAACATAATCAATATAGCGATCATCAAAATAACAGCTAACGGAATATTTCCAAATAAATATTTCATGGACTCCCCGCTCGCCTTATGCTCTCCCAACCATTGTTTAGCGTAACCCTCAGGCAAAGTAATTGTATCCACCTTCTCCACGATCAACGAACGGGCGCTCTCTGCCGTGTACCCCAAAGCATTATTACACTGCGCCCGCATTGCCCGCTGCCCGTTATAACGCCGCACGACAGGATCTTCCCATTTCAAAGAAATACCTTGCGTGGCCTGATTCAATGGAATAGAACCGATACTTTGAGCCAGCAAATCCTCCCCGGACATTGTTCCCATCAACAATCCTTTCAACGACTCCTCGTTCAAAGCCGCCGTTGAAGGCAACACGCTCCACACGGGAATATTATCCAACGCTTCCACCTTCTCCCCCTCACTATTCACACTCTTCATGTACAAAGGTTTTGCATGAACTCCCTCGTAAAAAGATCCCACCGGCATACCATCCGTCGCCGCTAGCATCGACAAACCGACATCCGAACGGGAAAGTCCCACGGAACGAGCTATCGGCTGGTAATAATTCACCATCAATGTGGGAGTCATTGGTTCCCAATCATTCGTCACCAATGTGATAGCCGGCTCGTCACGCATGATCTGTTCCGCTTTCTCCGTCAACTCTCTCAACACGGCCGGGTCCGGTCCCGTGAACATCAACTCGATCGGGTACTTCTTATACATCAAATTATAACGTTTCATCCGCACGTAAGCATCCGGGTAATGAGCCGTCAAGTAATCCTGGATTTCGGTCATCGATGCCTTCAACTCTTCCGGGGTCGTGTAATCCACAATCAACTCCCCGTAACTCATCGTAGGCTCCGCAATAGAACGCACCAAATTATAACGGGCAGGAGTCCCACCGACACTTGTCGTTACATGAGTCACCTCCGGACGGCTCAACAAGTAATTCTCTATACTTGCCAAATCCGACTCGACTCGTTCCACCCGCGTTCCTTCCGGCATTTTAAATTCAATATACAACTGCGTGTAACTCAAATCCGGGAAGAAACCTTGCGGAATATAGCGGTACAAGAATGCAGTAATCACCAATAAAACCACGACCACCCCGATTGCCATGGACTTATGCCATAACATAAAAGAGAGGAATTGCCGGAACAACCGGTATATCTTACTATCATACAAATCCTCATTCGACTTTTTCGGTTTCACTTTCAATGAGTGATCCGCATGAATCGGGATATGCGTCAACGCCAACACCCAACTCAACAACAGAGATACCGCCAGTACGATAAACAAATCCCGCACGTACTCTCCTGTCGTATCCGGGGAAATAAAGATCGGGAAAAACGCCAAAATAGCAATCAATGTAGCTCCCAACAAAGGCATTGCCGTTTTCTTTGCTATATTCGTCAGTGCAGCCGGACGTTTCACGCCTCGCTCCAAATCTACCAGTATCCCGTCGACAATCACGATCGCATTATCCACCAGCATCCCCATGGCAACAATCAGCGATCCCAACGAAACCCGTTGTAAGGTTCCGTCAAAAAGATAAAGCACCACGAATGAACCCAACACGATAATCACCAGTCCCGTACCGATAATCACCCCGCTCCGGAATCCCATGGTAAGCATCAGCACGAGAATCACGATTACCACCGATTCCACCAAATTAACCATGAAAACATTAATGGCATCCCTCACCCGGTCCGGCTGAAAAAATACTTTCTGAAAATCCACGCCCACTGGAATTCGGGACTCTTTCAACTGCAGTAACTCCCGATCCACCTTCTCTCCCAAAGTAATGATATTCCCACCTTTTTCCATGGAAATTGCCAACCCGAAAGCCTGCTTGCCATCATACTTCATCCCGTTGCGAGCCGGATCTTCATAACCTTCCGTGATGGACGCAATGTCCCGCAAACGTAACTGATCATCCTCGTGTCCCTGTATAATTAGATTCTTAATATCCTCTATCGATTTATAGCTATCATTAATAGCCACCCGCAAACGCTGATCACCACTATTAAAATAACCGGGATACACGGTCTTATTCTGGCTATTCAACGTGGACAACACTTCCATCGGATGAACTCCCAAATTCGCCATCTTATCCTGCATCATCTCGATATTGATACACGGGGTTCGGTTCCCATAGATCTCAACACGACGCACACCCTCAATATCCTGCAACTCTCGTTTCACCAACTGGGCATAATCCAACAACTGCTCATCACCCACCCCGTCGGTCGTTATGGCATAAAACATTCCATACACGTCCCCGAAATCATCCATCACCACGGAAGGACGCACTCCATCTGGCATTTGGGCCTGTGCATTCGTTACCTTTCGACGCAGGATATCCCATTTCTGCTCCAACTCGTCCGGACTCACCGTACTCTCCAATTCCACCGTGATCAATGACATATCTGCCATGGATTTAGATTCTATACTACTGATGGCTCCCATCGAACGAATCGACTTCTCCAATACATCCGTCACTTCCAACTCCACCTGATGAGCAGAGGCCCCGGGATACACCGTAACCACCATCGCCTGTTTTACCTTGATTTCCGGATCCTCCAACTTACTCATCGAATTAAAGGCAAAAATACCTCCAATCACTAGCACTGCAATAAAAAACTTTACCAGCGCCCTATTATTTAATGCATAATCCGCTAAATTTATCATTACAACAGTCCCCCTACATTTGTTTTAGAAACCGGTTTTAATAATTCTACCGACATTCCTTCCTTCAAGCTATGCACACCGGCAGACACAACGATCTCCCCGGCTGCCAATCCTTCGGAAACAATCAACTCACCTGTTTTCAACAACTTTTTCAACTGGATAACACGCTTGGTCACAGTTTGAGTTTTCGGGTTATATACCCACACGGCAGATTCTCCGTTTTCTTCGAACATAGCGGACAACGGCACCACCGTCAACGCTTCCTCGTTCGGGTTATACTCGATCGTCACGTTCACACTCATCCCTGCCGCAATATCCACTCCCGGCACAGGTTTCAGACGCAGACGCATCCGGTACAACTGATTCAAGTTCGCCTTCCGGGTAATTTCAATTAGCTCTAACGGGAAAACTTGTCCCGGGAACACGTCAATCGCACAAGAAAACGACTTAAACAAATCTTGTCGTACAAAATCACTGGACGGAATATCAATATCCACGTCAAAATAATTACTATTAATCATAGACACCACGGGGTAACCGGCAGCTACCGTCTCGTGAGAATCATAATATTTTTTCTGAATATACCCGTCAAAAGGTGCTGTCAGACGAGTATCAGCCAATGCATTCTTATGGGCATTATACTTTGCCGTAATTTGCTTGATCCCAGCCACGGCCTTATCGTAGTCATTCACCGGAACGCTCCCCCGGTTATATAACTCAATAACCCTTCCGGCTTCCTCCTTCACTTGATTATATTCCGCCTCCGTCGCTGAAAGTTGAATCTCGTAATCTCTCGGATCAATCTCAGCGATCAGCTCTCCCTTCTTCACGAATGCCCCCACTTCCGGCAACACAGCCCGAATAGGTCCGGCTACCCGAAATGACAACTTTACCTCAGAAGCCGCCTTGATCTTTCCCGGATAAATAATCGACAATTCCCCCTGATAACTTTTCACCGTATCGGCCTGCACCGTAGTCTTACCGCGTTCCTGCTTTGTTTTAGAACTTCCACAGGCACACATCAATAAAATCAACCCAAGCAAAGAAAATACAACACCTTTCATCATTTCCAATTTTATCACTAAACCATGTTAAATTTTAACTTTTTACACTCTCTTTTATACAACAAACATGCCACAATAAAATAAAACACCATCAATATACACAACCCCCAAAATTCAGGTAACACCTCTGACAACGTGGCTCCTGTATTATTAATTTTCACGAAACCATCAATACCGAACGAGGAAGGAAACAACTTTCCAAACCACACCCAATATTCCGGGATTGCCGACTTCGGCCAAGAAATTCCAGAAATAAACATCAACGGCACAGACGTGAACACGAATATCAAGAAAGGCATTTCCCGTTCACGACTAAAAAACGACATGGTAATAGCAAAAAAGGTACACGCCAGCAAGAATGGGAACAAAAACAATATCAGTTCCCCCCGTTCCCCCACCTGGGTCATCCCGAACAAACGAGGCACGATGAAAAACACCCAATAACTCATCACGAAATAAATAGGCAAATAAGCAAAAGCTTTTCCTAAAACTACCCGTGCCGGACGACGGAAATGCTTATTCGCAGGTAACAATAAACCTCTCCGACGCCGATCCCGTTCCGTCCCAGTAATCGTCCCCACGCCCAACAATAACGACTGCTGTACCACCAGAATCAACACCGCCGGAATTAAAAAAGAAGTGAAACCTCCCTGCGGATTAAACAACTTCACGTCTTGAATCCGTACGGGAGAAGATGCAATCTGCTCTGTGATCTCCGTGGCATATTCCATTCCTTGCACCTGTATATTCTTCCCCATCGCCAAAGAAACATCCGTCCCTGCCGTTAACAAAGCCTTGTAATTCAACAACGCTCCCATATCGCAATAAAGAGATACGTGAGCCTGTTCCCCCCGGGCCACGTTCTTACTAAAATCAGAGGGAATCTCAAGAATCCCGTAAATACCTTTTTTATACATCAGCAACTTCGCCGCCTCCATATCCTCACAACGGGCCACCACGTCCACGCTTGCCGTGGCATCCCAATTCCGGATAAACTCCCGGCTCAACGTTGACTTCGAATGATCGACCACCGCCACAGGCACTTCCCTCGCCACCTCATTACTATATATAAACGTGTAGACCACCGGGTACCCCAATATCAATGCCACGAAAAAAGTCAGCACGGCATGATCCCGAAACACCGCATAAAACTCTCGTTTAAAAACATAATATATATCCGTCCAAAAAACCATATCAATTTTAGATTTAATGATTTTTGATTTTAGATTACTATGGCAAATACTTAAACTCCAACAAATCCAACTTCAACTTCGGCAGGATAAAAATCGGCAAGAACAGATATACTATCAATGCAGCGTAACTCTGCCAAGAAAATATCATCGGAATACCATTTAAAGCCTGATCCACATATATCAAAAAATAGTGACGCATCTGGAACAAATTCGCCCCGATCTGTGCCAACTCCGGCATAGAACGCACCGGATATGTAAAACCGCATATTGAAAATGACAACACGCCCCACAAAGCACAAGCACTCAACGCAATCCTACTCCGACGAGTTATTCCCGTAACAAACAGGGCAAAACACTGAGAGGCTAAAATCATCAGTACCATAGCCAAAAACATCGGGAAAAATCCACTATTCAACGGGAAATGGGCATACCCATATAACATGGAAAGAGCAAGCATTCCCATGGCCGTGAAAATCAACGCCTGTGGGACAAGTTTCCCCATCAACGCCACGATAATAGAACCATTTCCCGCCTCCAACCACCCTCTTGAAGTCCTCCGCTTAATCTCCTCGCTAATACTGTACACCGTGGTAAACATCACGAACATACACAAAAACGCCGGTAAAAGGAAATTCGCCAAATAAACAGCGTAACTCAACCACGGGTTATTCAACGGGTGCGTATCCAGCACGATCGGCATTAATTTCGCTGCAAGCAACGGTCCTCCCTCGCCTTTCGCCAACAATAACGTCTGTTGAACCGCCCCGTTAGCCAAATTTGATTGCATCCGCATATCTTTATATAACAAAGAACCCGCCAAAAAATAAGTATCATTCGTGTAAAACGACAACACAGGCTCTTTCCCCGTCGACGCATCCCGCCGAAAGTCTGCCGGGATATAAAAGATCCCGTAAACATCTCCTCGCTGCAAAGCTTCTCGGGCCTCGCTGAAATTCACCGTACGCATCACCACGTCCGTCTGAGCAAACGTGTTCAACGAACGCACCAGAGAACGGGAAGTCGTGGTATTATCCTCATCCACCACAGCCACAGGCAACTTCTTCGGCAACCCGTCTTTCAATAAATCCATGAAAAACAGAAAGCAAAATAAAGGTGCGAAGATCATCACAAACCAGTAGATCCGACGTTTTGCCAACATCCGGACCTCCCGTTTCATCAACACCCCCAAAGCTCTTATATTCTCACGCATAAATTAATTTTAGATTTTAAATTTTAGATTTTAGATTCCAACCGCACAAATCAACGCTCCTAATTTCACTTTAAACTCTAAATTCTAAACTTTAAACTTTTAGTTTTTAGTTCTTAGTTTTTAACTCTTTTCAGCACGCTCATCCCCGGTCTCAACCCCTCCACCTTTTCCGAGGGAACCGCCTTTACCTCGAAAGTCTTCGCATCATATTGCCCCGTTGTCTTCGTGGCCCTCCAAGCGGCATAAGTACCCATATTCTTCATGTGAGTCACTTTCAACTGCACCTCTTTATTGTTCAAAGCGGGAATATACCCCGTGAACACAGTTCCCATCTTCAAGTCGCCCAACAAATCCTCTCGCACGTTAAAAACCACCCACATATCCTCCAAGTCCAGCACGCTCATCACAGGGGAACCCGTCCCCACCAACTCTCCCACCTTCGGGTAACGCTCGGAAATCTCTCCCGAAATCGGTGAAATCAAAAATGTCTCCTTAATATAAGAACTAACTTCTTCCACGGCCCCCCTCGCCCGGTTCACCTGAGCCTCGGCCGCCAATTTATCTTCCTTCTCCGCTCCGTTCTTCGCCATCTCATACTGTGCCTTCGCTGCTTGCTCCGTGGCTAACATCGCCTTATAATTGGCCTCGGCCTCATCACGTTTCTGCGCTGAAACCACATCATTTTCAAACAACTTCTGCACCCGGTCAAAAGACTTCTTCGCCACATCAAGAGCTGCTTGTGCTTTTTCCCACGTTTGGAAGGCCATCGCTTTCTGTTCCTCACGAGCTCCTTTCTGGGCCTTATCACTCATCGCCTGGGCAGCCTCTTCCGCCGCCTGAGCTTGGTTAAACTTTGCCATCACCTCAGGACTATCCAGAATCGCAACCGTATCCCCCTTCTTCACCTGATCCCCTTCGTCCACCAAAAAACGCTCAATCCTCCCCGGGACCTTCCCGGAAATCCGTACCTCCGTGGCCTCCGCCTCACCTTGAATTATCTCCGGCACCGGCTCCCAAAAAATAAACCCGAATATAGCAACCAAAAATACGATGATCACGATCCCTGTAAACATCAATACTTTCCCGCTTACTTTCTTTTCACTCATAACAATTAATTTAAAATTTAGAATGGAATCAAAAAACATTAACCTCGCACGGCTGGAATCTAAAATTCTAGCGTTCCATAAGCTCTCTCCAAATAGACCTTACACAACCGAGCCTCAATCTGAGTATCAATCAGCTCCGAATTCGCCGTCAACCAGGCCGTTTGTGCCTCTAACACATTTAACACGGGAATCGTCCCTTCCTTAAAACCCAAATTTGCAAATTTCAGATTTTCCTCCGCCCGTTCCAGATTCTTACGGGCCATCGCCAACTTCTTCGTCACCTCCTTCATCTTGAATTCCGACTGGTTCACCTGTAACTCGATCTGTTCCTTCGCCTCCTGTAACTTATAATTCATCGCGTTCGTCTGTGCTTTCGCGCCACGCAAACTTTTACGGGATGCACCCCAATGAAATATCGGAGCTTTAATCCCGATACCCACACTCCACATTCCATCGAACTTCGTACTCACCCCGTCAAAGAAAGAAGGCGTGCTACTCAAATAATTCGCCGTTAAAGCAATCGTCGGCAAATACTCGGATAAAGCAATTTTTTCCTTCTTTTTATATATATCCGTGGCCAACTGCAAACTCGCCACCTCCGGACGTCGACTATATACCTGTTCCAAACTCTCTGTCGGCACCTCGTCCACATCTGTGTCTACCACCTCCTCTTTCAACATCACAATCGTGTCTGTCGGTAAACCGCAAATCTGATTTAACAACATCCGGGACAAACTCAACCCGTTATCCACCTTCGTTTGAACCATCTCCCCCTCGTTCAACTTCACCCGCACGGAAAGCACATCCGCTTTGGTTGCCACCCCCGTCACGTGCATCAACTCGACATCATGCACAAATTTCGTTAACGTCTCCACGTATTTATCAGCCAATTTCTTCCGGTTCACCAAAGAAATGATCTGCCAGTAAGCCTCGTCCGTTGAAAGTATCACGTTCTGCAACTCTTGCGACCGCTTACTCTTCGCCAACCGCTCCGACAGCCCGGCAATTTGGTTATAAGCCCGGATCTTCCCACCCATATAAATTGGCTGTGTCAACCCGACCTGCACGATTCCCAGATTACGTTCATCCACGGTCATCGCCTCTTTCGGCAATAAGGCGTAATCCTTCGGGACATATTGTCCGTTTACCATTACGGGTTTTCCATCCGAACCAACCATCAACTGATCAGGACGGAACGTAAAATTCCCATCCGAACCGATCGACCCGACAGGCAAATGAGCATCTTCAGACAACAAATTAATCTCTTTCTGATTACGCAAATACACACCCATCGCGTCAATGCTAGGCAAATACTTCGTGAAAACCTCCGCCTTCTGCGCCTCGCTCGCTTTCACTTCCTCGTCTGCAATTTTCAGTTTTTTATTATTCTCTACCGACAATCGCCGACAATCCTCCAAGCTTAACACTTCCTGCGCATTCAACTGCGACATAAAACACAGTAATACAACAATTAAACTTAATCCAGATTTACATTCCGTAATCCTCTTCATCACTTTCTCGTTTTTATAATCTAACTTCAAGTTTCTTTAAATTTATACTTTTCGGTATGTACCCCCGTAAAAACTTTACCGAGCTTTTACTAACGAATAAAGTTGTTCATACTGGTAACGCACCGATGATAAAGCATAAGAAATATCTTGATGCATGACAATGTAATTTATCAACCCTATGCTTATATTCAGCAAATTCTTTGCCAAAATAGACGTATCCACGTCATCTCGTATCTCCTTTGTCCGTTTTGCCCTTAAAATAACGCCTTCCAACTTCGGCATCCACGAAATTTTCGTATCGCTCACCATCTGTTTAAACTCCGGGTACAAGGAAATCACCTCAACCATCAGAGAGAGACACAAAATTTCGGGAATATCACTATCCAAACGTTTGGCCCCGTAATGACCGATACTTTCCAAATTATGGATCGTCAGATCAACAAACTCCCGTAACGAATGTACCCGGCTCATCTCCTCGGCCCGCCGACTATTCAACATATGGTAATACCTCGTCACCCCCTCTTTCAAAACCTCCTCCTTGTTCAAAAAATGATAATAAAACGTCCCTTTCGTCATCCCCACAGCTTTCTCCAAGTCGGTAAGCGTTACCGCTTTGAATCCCTTTTCCAAGAACAATAGGAAAGCAGTCTCGATAATCGTGTCTCTCGTTCCGTTCATTTCTTTATCAACATATAATATTGTTCAAACTGCATCCGGGTATCTGAAAACATATACTGAAAATTCGCCTGTTCCAACTCGATATTCAACATACTGCCCGACACGGACATCAAGTTACGCGCCAACACCGAGGTATCCAACGTCTCCCGGATTTCCCCGCTTTGCTTCGCTCTCAAAATAATATGTTCCCAATTCGCTAGCCGCTTCTTGGAAATCGTGTATATCCGCTCTCGAAAATCCGGAAAGATCGGAGCCACTTCCAATACCAACTGGAAAAACAGAACTTCCAGTATAAAACACCCGAAAATCCTTTGGGAAGCGTCAGCACTCGCCTCTTTATTCTTAATCACTAGATCAATATACTCTCGCAAAGAGGTCACACGCTCCACATCTTCCTCGCTCTCCTCCTTCATCACACTAAAATACCGTTCCATCCCTGCCTCTAGAATCTCCTTCTTGTCCTTGAAATAATAATAAAAGGCCCCCTTGGTCAAGCCCGTGGCTTGTTCCAATGTTTTCAACGAACAGGCCTTATACCCCCTGTTCAAGAACTGCAGAAACGCCTTTTTTATTATTTCCTCCCGAAGTTCTGTCATAGAAACCTTTATTATATCATACAAAGATAGAGATAAAAACTGAATATCTTAAATTTAACATTTAGATTCACGTTAACACGGGAAATAATCATTTTTTATAAGTTGTCATCAGGATATCACCTTCTAATAATAAAATAATAGAGTTACAAATCATAATCACTAGTGGATTACTTCCGTTGTACTTTCCTGAAAATGGTTGACTCGGATTAAACAAAAATTTTAACAAACACC